>Ga0315552_1000018_pt1 | contig 100962 bp, 70 predicted proteins | sample SalMarSW160170MG_2_FD_203102 | JGI IMG/M metagenome (GOLD analysis project Ga0315552, IMG submission 203102) | Salt marsh sediment microbial communities from the Plum Island Ecosystem LTER, Massachusetts, United States - Salt Marsh Sediment SW1601-70 ...
GTACAAAACCAGAATGATCGATGGCTGTCGCGAACACCTGCAATGGTCGCCGGTTTGACAGATCATATTTGGTCTTTGAGTGAATGGCTAAGTTATCCGGCTGTTCAATTATCATAGGACACAAGGGAAAACCTTATTTTCTTAAATAATATATGCCTAACCTCAATTTTGCATAATTCTTTTACAAAGGCGTGAAAGGAGGAGGCAGCATGCATGTAATGGCGGTATATTTACGAGGTTCTTCACTGGCCGATTTGACCCAGCCGGAAAGTGGTAATCGCTTTCTGCGCCGGCTCTTTTTTTTGCCCTGATGGGCGGAAAGGAAGGTCTGAAATGAAATTTTTTGGTGGTCCTAAAATCAACCTGACGTTACTTGGATTTGTCGTAGGCCTTCTGGTTGGTGGCGGAAGTGCGAAGGCGGATTTCATCTTCAGTACTTCCGCCGGGATTGGGACGCAAGCTCACGGCACGCTTGTTGCCTGGGGTCTTAACGACGACGGCCAGTGCGATGTTCCCAGAGGTAATGATTTTGTAGCTATATCCGGCGGACACTGGCACAGCCTGGCCCTGAGAGTTAACGGGTCGCTTGTGTCATGGGGAAGCATATCTGAAGCACCATCGGGAAAGGACTTTGTGGCCATAGCGTCCGGTTCAGGGCATAACCTTGCGCTCAAAGCCGATGGGTCACTCGTAGCCTGGGGAGGAACCGCCTATGGTAAGTGCGAGGTACCTGAAGGCAATGATTTTGTGGCTATTGCTGCGAGGGCTGAGCATAACCTTGCTCTTAAGGCTGACGGTTCAATTGCAGCCTGGGGCCTAAACAACTGGGGCCAATGTGATGTTCCAGAGGGTAATGATTTTGTAGCAATATCAGCCGGGCACAGTCATAGCGTGGCTATAAAAGCCGATGGGTCATTAGTGTCCTGGGGGCAGCTAACAGAAGTGCCGCCGGGGAATGACTTTGTGGCTATATCCGCCGGTCCTGTGCACAACCTGGCTCTCAGGGCCGATGGCTCACTTGCCTCTGCCGGCGGTAATAGCGAGTGGCATGAGAACGACGTACCGGCTGGTAATGATTTCGTTGCGATAGCTACCGGAAGCTGGCACTGTCTGGCCCTCAAGGCTGATGGTTCGGTCGTGGCCTGGGGCAGAAACTTGTATGGCGAGTGCGATGTTCCACGCATACTTTCGGCGCGAAAAAAAGCAAAAGCCGTGGCCATCGCAGGCGCCGAAGGTTTTCATAGCCTTGCTATCGTTGCTCCACAACCGGACCGGCAGGGATTTTACTTCAATGATTTTGAGAGTGTGGTTGGAGACGAGTGGTCGAGCAGAAGAACTGATGTGACTCCTGCCGGCGCGCGAGGTTTTCTGGGGCAGTTCGGCGATGAAGATATAATGTTGACATTAAAGGACCTTCCGGCCCACACACAGGTGACCGTGTCCTTTGATTTGTTCATCCTTCGTTCCTGGGATGGTAACAACCAAACTCACGGCCCGGATGTTTGGCAGTTAAAGATAGATAGAGGACCGACGTTAGTGCGCACGACTTTCGCCAATGCGCCGCCGGAGCTCGAAGATTTCAGGCAGGCGTATCCTGGTAGTTATCCCGGCAGGGACTATCTACCTTACACAGGGGCGGCAGAAATTAAAACGCTGGGATACACCGAAATTCCAGCTCCAGCTCCGGACTCTGTGTATCACTTCGTTTGCACTTTTGCCCATACTGCGAGCATTTTAAGGTTGGATTTTTCTGGCCAGGGACTGCAAATAATTCAGGATGAAAGTTGGGGCCTGGATAATGTGGAGGTTATGATTTCTCTGACTATTGACTTCAACGGCGATGGGAAGGTGGACATCGAGGACCTGGTGAGGCTTGTTGAATACTGGGGACAAGATGAGCCGTTGGTTGATATTGCTCCGCCGCCTTTTGGTGACGGCATAGTGGACACGAAGGACCTGGAACTTTTTTTAAGCTACTGGAACGAAGTCTCGCCTGAAACAGTTGTTTACATACAATAACTTGGCCATTCGAGACTGAACGTCTGGAGGAAAGGAGAGAATAAAATGGCTAACAAAGCAAATCTAAGAATCTGCCTAACAATATCTATATTTTTGCTGGCAATGGCTGGTCTGGCACAGGCTGACACGATTACTGAGGCTTTGGCTCCGCTGAAAGTTTCGGACGGCGGTTTATACATTGGTGCCGAAAAAATGCTTGAAGCAGGCAGTTTCTTCTCCGGCCTGATTGATGACGTTCGTATTTACAACCGGGCGCTGAGCACAGAGGATATAGAGGAGCTGGCGCGTTAGCTTTCGACACCACCGCTACGGCCTCGGCCTTGTGGGCTACGGCGGGCTCCGCCCCGACGAGCCCCAAACGAGCCTTCGACGAACTCAGGCCGAGGCTTGAGGGGATTGCTCATAGTATCTTTAACAACGCAAAATTCAATGAAATAGCTCAATAAACGGGCTTTTTTCCACATTCCAACGAAATTTTCCCAAAAAAAAGCAATAATGCGGGTTCTACATCCGTCTTTATATGTGAGAACCAGGCCAGGTACGATAAAAAACAGAGGCGAATTGGGGAAACAGTAAAATGCTGAAGAAAGTTACTGCAGATGTTAAGGCCGCGGTTGTGCTGATAGTAACCGAAAATATTGCCGCCCTGCGTATGTTTGTCAAAAATGTAACAAATTCAGTTTCTAAATTTGTCTCTAAGCATCAAAATGCGATGCGCCGGGACAAAAAAAGTCCGTAAATCAGAAAGGGGCAAAAAATGTTAAAGTTAAAGAAAATCATTACATTGAGCGTTATAACACTAATTGTGCTGATAGGAGTTGAAAATCTTATCGCTCAGGAACAAGAGGAGCCAAACACAGAGCCAAGACAAAGGCAGATTCAGGAAGGCCGACAAAGGCAAAGAGGCAGAGCGGAGCAATTCCGCAGACCACAAGCGGACAGCGAAGTGCAAGCCGACCGTCCCAGAGATATGCAAATAGAACGCAGGCAGGAGGCTGTACAAACCAAACGTCAGCAAGAGGCTGTTGAGCAAGGTATTGCCCAAGGCAGAGCGGGGCGCAGGCAACAGCAGCCTCGTCAATGGCAAAAGATGTTCAAGCAACAAATCTTAAACAGATGGAACCGCGGTTGGCAGGGCAGAGGTATGGGCAGATGGGGCCAAGGCTTCCAGGGCAGAGGTATGGGCGGATGGGGCCAAGGCTTCCAGGGCAGAGGTATGGGCAGATGGGGCCAAGGCTTCCAGGGCAGAGGTATGGGCGGATGGGGCCAAGGCTTCCAAGGCAGAGGTATGGGCGGATGGGGCCAAGGCTTCCAAGGCAGAGGTATGGGCGGATGGGGCCAAGGCTTCCAGGGCAGAGGTATGGGCAGATGGGGCCAAGGCTTCCAAGGCAGAGGTATGGGCGGATGGGGCCAAGGCTTCCAGGGCAGAGGTATGGGCGGATGGGGCCAAGGCTTCCAAGGCAGAGGTATGGGCGGATGGGGCCTGGGTATGCAGTCACCAGATGTGAGGCAATTCCCGCCTGAGTCGCCAGAAGGTGGAGATGTATCAGTACCAGCGCCGCCAATGCAGCGCAGGGGTATGGGCAGGCCGGGCCCAGGTATGCAGCCACCAGATGTGAGGCCATTCCCGCCTGAGTCGCCAGAAGGTGAAGATGTATTAGTACCGGCGCCGCCGATGCAGCGCAGAGGTATGGGCAGACGCGGACGAGCCTTACAAGAGCCAAACGCTCCAGAGCCGGGGCCAAGGGGTCCTGGACGCAGGTTTGATTAGGCAAAGAAGGGATTCTGCTTGGCAATAGTTAGCGTCAAGAAATAAATAAAAGAATAATTTAAGTGCTTTTTAGCATATAACCACCCTCCTTAAAAAAGACTGGGTGTGCTCTCAGAAGCACATCCAGTCTTTATTTATTAGAAGCTGTTTCAAAACTCAATTTCCACTACAAACGGCTGCAATTTTTTTCTGAAAAAAACGATTAAAAAAACTCTGTCTTAAGCGTCATATATATGGAAGAACAACATGGCAGCAATAAGTCAGAAGCAACTGGTTGAATGGTATGAGGCTCATGGAACGGAACTGATGCTTTATGCCCGTCAGTGGAGTCCGGATCAACAGGCTGAGGACATAGTTCAGGATGCCTTCATCAAGCTGTTGAAGCAGCGCAGGTGCCCGGACAATGTCAGGGCATGGCTTTATCGTGTGGTACGCAATGCCTCGATCAGTATAGTACGACGCTTACAGCAGCGACAACAGGCAGGGCGGAAGTTCCTGGACCGGGAGGTCATGTGGTTTGAATCTCGGCCTGACGATCTGATTGACGCCCGGCAGGCTCAAGACATACTGCAAACGCTGCCGTCGCATTTGTGTGAGATTGTCCTGTTGCGAATCTGGGGCCAGATGTCCCTTAAGGAAATAGCACAAGTGATGAACAAATCTATCCCCTGGATTCATAATGAGTATAAGACGGCCCTAAAAATGATAAGAAAAAATCTGGAGCATTCATCATGTACAAAGAAGAGAACCTAACCCCCGCCGAGCAGGAATTGGAATCTGTTCTTGGTCAATTGAAGCCGATTGCGAATACACTGAATCGTGATGTGTTGATGTTTAATGCCGGTCGTGCGACCGCCGGCAGGAAACTGCCCTGGCAAATGTTCTCAGGTGTGTTGATTGTTTTATTGCTTTGCTCGGTGTTAATCCGTCCTGACTCGAATGGTGCTCGGAGTTTGTCGTCCGGTCCCGAGCCGGGTACGTTCCAGATGACGCTGACTTTGTATCAACCTGTACAATCCGAGTCTCCTGGTTCGTTGGCATACCCCATGCTGCGAGAGAATATCGTAAGGTACGGGTTGGACGCATTGCGGTTCCAGCAAGGCACCAGCCGCAGTGAACCGCTCAAGAATCGGAAACAATTGCTGGAGAGTATGTTGTCGTCATAGTGATTGCTCAGCTCTGATGAGCTGTTATATGGACTTTGACCGGTCAGGTAAAACGTTAACCAGAAACCTTAGATTATGAGGGAGTGTCACAATGTATAAGAAATTCATTATATGGCAGTTGATTGCTGCGTTAGGGGTCTTGCCTTTATGTCCAGCCGTCCACGGTGCAGATAAAACGGCTGACAAGAGTGTCGAAGTAAGAACATTGTCACTGGTGCCTGCAGCAGAGCCGGTACCAGCGATGTCTTACAGACTGTTACCTCGCTACCTTGATCAGAAGACCGGCAACGCTGCATTGCTCTATTATTCGGCAGCGGCCCTATGCCCCGATGGAGATAACGAAGATATACATGAAAAAATCAGCGATTGGCGTGATTTGCCCGTCGATCAGTTGGACCGCAAGGAAGTTGAAAAGGCTTTGTCGTCCTTTTCGAATTGTTTCCATCTCATCAAATTAGCCGCTCAGCGCACCTATTGCCAATGGGAGATGCCCCTGGAGGATGGTTATGCCATGCAGTTGCCGCACCTGTCCACCTTTCGTCTTATGATCAGGGCGATGCAATTGCAAATACGCCTCAAGATTGCGGACGGACAAACTGATCAAGCCTTAGAGATGCTGCAAAATGGCTTGTATATGGGCAGGAGCATTGCTGAGGGACCGACCGTTATTCAGGATTTGGTTGGAATTGCCGTCACGGCCATATTGTTTAAAGAGGTAGAAGGCCTGATGCAGATGCCGGATTCTCCCAATCTATACTGGGCCCTGACTGCTCTTCCGGACCCCATGATTGATATGCATTCATCACTTGAATATGAGCGGGAAATGCTCTTTGTGGAATTTCCGCAGTTGCGAAATTTGGAAAGCGAGGTCCTGGTGCCTGCACAGGTTTCAGCGATTATTTCCGACTTTATTAAAAAGATACAGGCATTAGGTGGGGGAACGAGCGATGTGCCATTTAAGGGACTCTTTTCGGTCGGATGGGTCATGATGCATTATTCCGATGCGAAAGAGTACCTGGCGCATAAAGGATATTCTCAGGAACGGATTGAGGCGCTGCCCGCTGCTCAGGCGGTTTTGATCTATCAGAAACAGGAATACCTGGAAATGGCTGATAGCTTGTTTAAGTGGTTTTCGCTTCCCTACTACCAGGCGCAGCCCCATCTGAAAGAAGGCGGAAAGCGACTTAATGATCATATTAGCACTAAAGGGATCAAGGTAAACCTTTTCTGCACTTTGTTACCGGCCTTGTCCAGGATTACTTTCCTGCAGGCGCGTCTTGACCGAAATATTGCCCTGTTGCGAACTATAGAAGCGATACGCATGTTTGCCGCGGACCATTCCGGACAACTGCCCGGCTCACTTGCCGAAATCACTTCCGTACCGATACCTGCAGATCCAGTGACAGGCAAGGATTTTGTTTACCGCCGAATTGATGCACAAAACGCTCGTTTGGAAGCACCAGTTGCGCCTGCTGAAAGTAAACGGCGGCCAGTTTATGATCTGACCATCAAGCAATAGAACCATTTATGAATATCCACTCTTATTGAGGAGCATAATTATGCGAACAAAAAGAAAAGTGAATCGGATTATTTTGTTGATGTTCTGTTCTTTTGTCGGTCTGCCTGCTGCCGCTGGTGCATCTACAGGATTGGACCAGGTTTTAGGGCCATGCCTTGACGACCAGACATTTGCGGTAGCCCATCTCGATATCACAAAGCTGGACCTTGATGCCTTTGTTGGTCAGGCTCTCAGCCTTGTAAGCGAACATGCCAAGCCTGATATCGCCAAAAATATACAGGACAATCTCAAAAACTTTCAGGCCAAGGCCGGGGCGCAATTGAATGATTTACTGAAGGCCGGCGGCAGGGACATCTTCGCAGTGTTCAGCATGTACGACTTTCCTTATTTCTTTGTGGCGGTTCCAGTGCCCTCAGGCAGCGATCCCGCCCGGCTTCACCAACAAGTGCTGAAGCTGACCGAGGATTTTGATGTCGGAGATGTCGAGACGCACGTAGTGCGTCGTTTAATCCTGGTTGGATTGGAACGGACCGTCACACGGATCAGAACGGCCTCGCCGATGCGGTCTCGGGTGCTTCAAGAAAGCCTGGAAGCCTGCGCTGACAAAACCGTTCAGATTGTGCTGTTCCCAAGTTCCGATCAACGTCGTATTCTGTCGGAAATGTTACCGCAGGTTCCCAGTGAATCCGGCAAGATTCAATGGACAGCACTTGGCGGGGATCTCCAGTGGGCGGCTTTGGGGCTGGACGGCCCGCCCTCGATTTCTTTGGACCTGACGATCCAGTCGGCGAGTGCCGACGGGGCGGATCGCATGTTGACACTTGTTAAAGGTCTTTACGCCTGGGCGGGGCAAAACCCCCAGGCCAGGGAATTCATGCCGAAATTAGACCAGGTACTTAAACTTCTGACACCTCGCAAACATGGCAAACGCCTGCTTTTACAAGTTGATTCTACGACTGCGGACACTATCATCAATAACTTTGTGACTCCGTTCCTGCTGCAAGCCCGTGCGGTAGCTACTCGTTATGCCTGTGCAACAAATATGAAAGGCATCGGCAAGGCCCTCTTGATCTATGCTAATGATTATAACGACCAGTTCCCTCCGGATTTGGAAACACTGATTAGCAAAGCAGAGATGCTTCCTAAGGGCCTGGTGTGTCCCGCCACAAATCTGAAAGACTCCTACATTTATCGCGGGGCAACAATCACAACATCAGATACTCCCTGGATGATTACGGTTTATGAGAAACTGAGCAATCATGGGGATGGACGAAATGTGTTGTTCCTGGATGGCCACGTAGAATGGGTCTCGGAAGAACGCTTCCAGGAACTTATCAAGAGGGACAATGAATACCGCCGGGAAAAGGGACTTCCGGTACTGCCGGCCCAATAATATCGGCCCCAGCTCATGACATTAGAGACGCATTCTGTGCGTCTCTTTTTTTTACGCAGTCTTGAATGATCTACAATGTTATTATTGATATCTCGATTATTGCCGGTAATAGAGACATGAACCAATCACCAAGCCGGTCATTAAGAGCTTATCCGAATAACCGGGTCGTTATGAGGCCGAGCGAAAAGTCTGAGGCCAAGGCGGCAGGACAAAAATGCTCGCCAGAAGTGGTTTTCTCCACGTCGAGAACATTTTTGGCCGACAACGCAGGCATCGGGCTTTGCAGCCGGCCGCAATAGAACGGGTTATTTGGATAGGCTCTAAATACGGTTGAACTATAAAGGGGGTCTTCGTATATGCCTGAGAGTTACGAATGCAATGTGTTTTTATCGCCAATCGTTTGGGTAGTAGATGGATTCAGGCCGAATGCGGAACTTTTTGCACAGTCCATCCAGGAGCGTTTCCAACCTTTTTATCTGGCAATCGGTCAGGTGAGTCGTTTTGCCGTCAGCTATAACGCAGATTCGGATAGTCTGACTGCTGCCGTACCAGGTACGGCTGGGGATGAGCGGCCATTGTCTCTGCCATTTTTCTGTTGGCTGTATTTGTCCGTCTTCGGCGCCAAGACCATTGCATAAACAGAAGTGGAAGTTAATATCTTCGGGATCGGCCAGACCATTGAACAATGCCAGTTGCTCTATATTACCGGCTTTGGTACCGCTGTAGTAAATCTCGATGCGGTTCCAGCGGTCAGGGGACTGGGCTGCCCGAGAAGAAATAGCTTTTTGGACAGGGTCGAGCCGGTAATATGTCCAAAGAGAGAATGGGCCGGCAGATGGGGGATTATGGCCCAGCGCCATTAGGCTTATCGCCCCGATTGTCATCGAGGCCAGCAGCATCGCCAATACTTTTGCTACCCTTGCCTGATTCGGCATAGTCTCATCCTTAACAAAAGTAAGTGCAGTCCCTTATACTGTAAACATCGGCACTGACCAACGAATCGCTCCAAATTTTGCCAAAAAATCTCTAATTTATCTTTGCCGGCTCCCGGAGCTGCGACTTCACCCCAAAAAGGGGGAAAATCCTCTAAGATTTTGGAATGCTGCAAGTTTCCGTAAGATATGAAAAACAAAACACCTCACAAGTAACCTGTTATAAATATGTTGATTTATGGAATTAAGCCCTGTAATATACGCTTTGTCAAATTTAAGGTGAAAAACCTGTGGTAACAGCGCAGGGTAAATGGATACTCGCTTATTCGGCTTCGCTCAGGGCGGGCTTTGTGCGAGAATGAAAAAGTAGGATTACGTTCAAAATGACAAGCCATTTGGAAACAGAAAGAAAAGAAGTGGCATCAGAATCCGATAACCTTCAAAAAGGATTTCGTCCATTGTCTTCGGAGCAAATCACTCAATTAATCAACCAGGGATGTAGCTGTGAGGATTGGTCGAAGGTCCTGGTTGCTGAGGATTTCAATGCAAATACAGTAAAATCGACACATTTCTGCGGGCACGTCAAGTTAGGTGCGTTTGAAAAGCAGGTATCATTTTTCGGCGGCGTTACGAAACCGGCCGGGATCAGCCACGCAACTATCCATAACTGTATAATCGGCAATAATGTGTATATAAGTCATGTGAGGAACTACATCGCCAACTATAAAATCGAAGATGATGCTGTGATAGAAAACATTGACCTGCTTGCGGTAGAAGGCGAAAGCTCATTCGGTAACGGGACGGAAGTTGCTGTTGTTAACGAGGCCGGCGGCAGAGAAATAGCGATTTATGACCATTTGTCTGCCCATACGGCTTATATGATAGCGTTTTATCGGCACAGGCCGCAGGTTATTGAAAAGCTGCAAAAAATGATAGCCGACTACACCGCCTCTGTTACCAGCTCTATGGGTGTTGTGGGCGCAGGTGCCAGGCTCATTAACTGCAGAATTATCAAGAACACCAAGGTAGGTCCCACAAGCGTGATAGAGGGTGTGAGCAGATTGGAGAACGGTTCGGTCAATAGCTGTCCGGAGGACCCGGTTTATATTGGACCTGGTGTTTTTGCGGAAGATTTTATCGCATGCAGCGGCTCGAACATTACAGATGGGACAATAATATATAAATGCTTTGTAGGCCAGGGCACTGTATTAGCCAAGCAGTATTCCGCGGAAAACTCGGTGTTCTTCGCTAACTGCGGTGGTTTTCACGGCGAGGCCTGTTCGGTATTTGCCGGGCCTTATACCGTAACACATCATAAGTCCACGCTCCTGATCTCCGGGCTGTTTTCCTTTTTGAACGCCGGCAGTGGTACCAACCAGAGCAATCATATGTACAAGCTGGGGCCGACCCACCAGGGTATTGTCGAACGCGGCTCGAAGACCGCAAGCGATTCGTATATGCTCTGGCCGGCAAAGGTCGGGGCCTTTACCGTTGTGATGGGCCGGCATTATAAGAACTCGGATACTTCGGATTTGCCTTTCTCATACCTTATTGAGCACGAGGACGAAAGCATTCTTGCCCCCGGCGTGAATTTACGCAGCGTAGGGACTGTTCGCGATGCTCGAAAATGGCCAAGGCGCGACAAGCGAAAAGACCCAAGGAAGCTGGACTACATAAATTTCAAACTTTTAAGCCCATATACGATTCAAAAGATGCTTAACGGCTGCCGGCTGCTTGCGAACCTTAAAGCAACGTCCGGCCAGAACACCGAATACTTTACCTATAACAGTGTCAGGATTAAAAAATCATCGTTGGACAGGGGCGTTAGGTTGTACCAGATAGGCATTGATAAATTCTTAGGCAATTGTCTGATTAAGCGGCTGGAAAACAAGCAGCTCGAAAGTGTTGATGAGCTTCGCGAAGAGCTGAGGCCGAAAACCGACGCAGGGCCAGGAAAATGGGTGGACCTGGCTGGCTTGTTTGTCCCGGAAGAAGCCGTGCAAAACATGCTCAGCGATATTGAAAATGGTACTATTGGCACATTGGAGCAGCTAACAGATGCAGTTAAGTCTATATCCGACAATTATCCTGAATACGAATGGGCCTGGGCAGCCAACGTTTTGCAGCAGCGCTTAGGCAAAACGCTCGATAGGGTAACGGCAGCCGATATTATTGATTTGACAACAAAGTGGAAGACGGCTGTCGTAGGGCTCGACCATATGCTTTATGAAGATGCGAAAAAGGAATTTGCCGCTACTGCTCAAATCGGTTACGGGCTTGACGGTAAGAAAGGGATAAAGCAGGCCGATTTCGAACAGGTACGGGGGACATTCGAGGAAAACAGTTTCGTTTTGGAAATTGAAAAACATATAATCAGAAAAACAGCCCTCGGCGATGAGCTTATCAGCCGAATGCAAAAACTGGTGAGTAGCCGGTAGTGAGTAGTCAATTAAACACTCACCAATTAACCAATTAACTGCTAACCCAAGTGACGAGGACAAGTTTATGAGAGTGATAATTGAACCGGATTATGTCTCGGCAGCCAGGTGGACTGCTAATTATATAGCCAAAAGCATAAATGACTTTAAGCCAAGCCAGGCTAAACCTTTTGTGCTGGGTCTTCCCACCGGCTCTTCGCCGCTAAGAATATACAAAGAGCTGATAACACTCAATAAAAAAGGGGTGGTTTCGTTCAAAAATGTTGTTACCTTTAATATGGATGAATATGTAAATCTGCCTGAGGAGCATCCTGAAAGCTATCATTCATTTATGTGGAACAACTTTTTCAGCCACATAGATATTCAAAAAGAAAATATCAACATTCTCAACGGCAATGCACCGGACCTCGAAGCCGAATGTGCGGGCTATGAGGAAAAAATAAAAAAGGCAGGGGGCGTTAAGCTCTTTCTCGGCGGTATAGGCCCTGACGGCCATATAGCGTTTAATGAACCGGCTTCGTCATTGTCGTCAAGGACGCGTCTTAAGACGCTGACTTACGATACCCTCGTGGCTAATTCGCGATTTTTTGATAATGACGTGAACAAAGTGCCCAAAACCGCTCTGACAGTGGGCGTTGGGACTGTTATGGATGCCGAGGAGGTGCTGATTATCGTTAACGGTCATAATAAAGCCCGTGCGTTGCAGCACGCTATTGAAGAGGGCGTAAATCATATGTGGACAATCAGCGCCCTGCAAATGCACCCGAAGGGCATTATTGTCTGCGATGAAGAGGCCACAAGTGAGCTGAAGGTTGGCACAGTAAAATACTTTAAGGACATAGAATCAGACAATCTCGACCCGGCTACACTATTAAAGAAGACAGAGGACAGAGAACAGAAGACAAAGGACAGAAAACAGAGAACAGAGGACAGACTCTGACTTCTGATTTCTGACGGCGGGCTACCGGGGAACAGGTGCCGGTGCCGGTGGTGCCGGCTCTTTACCGGGCGGGTAAACTATGTCTGCCGCGGCCTTGAGCGATTCGATATACTTGTTAGCTAATTCAGAATGTTTTTGTTGCGTTAGCTGTCTTACGAGGCCGTTCCTGGCCTGCTCAAACGAAGTGATGCTGGCGTCCTTGTGGTCGGTAACTTTTATTATATGGTACCCGAATCGGGTCTCGACAATATCGCTGACCTCTCCTACTTTCAGCGCGAATGCAGCTTTTTCAAAGGGCGGTACCATTTTGCCTCTGTCGAAGAAATCCAAATCGCCGCCTCCTGCCGCAGAGGGACAGTCTGAGTTGGCTTTGGCTAATTCGGCAAAGTCGGCTCCGCCTTTGATTTGTTCAAGCAGGCCCTGAATCTTTGCTTTAGCCTCGGCTTTGGCCTGGTTCGGGTCGGCTTCAGAGTCGGTGGTATCAGGTTTTATAAGAATATGGCTTGCTCTTATTTGCTCTTTTACTTCGAACTTCGTTGGATTTTCATCATAGTACTTTTTGGCATCTTCTTCTGTAATATTTATCTTGCCGGCCCATTGGGCCTCCACAACTTTCTGATATGCCATTCCCTTTCGGACTTGTTCTTTTACTTCGTCAAAGCTTTGGCCGGATTCGGCTCTTGTCTTTTTGAAATCTTCCAATGATACCGGTGGTCTCTGGGCAGCGAGCATTACTGTTATCTGGTTAATCACTTCTTCTTCGGTCACTGCAATATTGGCTTCTTTTACCTGTTCATCCAGCAGCCATCCAATAATTATTCTATCGATGGCTTGTTGTCTGAGCTGTTTTTCGTATGCCTGGGCAAAGGCGGGCGGCAGTTGTTTGCCTTGTTGGGCCATTTTCTCAAGCTGCGGCTTGATGATTTCTTGCAGCTCGGCCTCGGTAACATCGACCCCGTTGACGGTTACAGCAACGCTGTCAGCGGGTTCTTCAGGGGCTTGGGGTTCAGCCAGCCCCTCCGAGGGGCGGCGTTCAGCTACATTGACGTCGGCTTCGGCTTCGATTTGGGCGGGGGCCGGCTGAGGTTTATCGGCATCGACCTGCTCAGTGGACTTAGGCCTGCAGCTCAAGCCAAGAGCAGCAAAAAATATCACAACACAGATTAAAAGTCTTTGACTTAAAAACAAACGGTTCATAATTTTGTCCTTTCGCGGTCTTAAAAAGCAAAAAAACCCTTCACTAAGGGCGTATATCATCATTATTTCGCCAAAAAGCGAATGTGTCAAGGTATTTCCAAATTTTGCTGGGAATTGACAGAAGGTACTATATATCGAATCATTTTTGGTCTCCTTACTGTTCTTTTAGCTAACATCGGCAATGAGACCTTCTCTTTTTACCTCAACCACAAATTTTTAGGAAAGTTACCCAAATTTTGTCTGGGATTTAACCTTTGAACCATCCTTCGCGCAATCTATATATAATACTAATTCTATTAATTGATTGCCGATTACATGACTCTGTCATTCCTGTGAAAGCAGGAATCCAGGCCTTCCCATTTTGTATAATGTATATTTTTTCGGCAATTTTTAACTATAATGGATATGAATATCCGGAAAGAAAGCGCTGCCGGCAGCCGCAATCTACAGAGTTAACGCGAGACTAAGAGCTTATCCGAATAACCGGGTCGTTATGAGGCCGAGCGAAAAGTCCGAGGCCAAGGCGGCAGGCCAAAAATGCTCGCCAGAAGTGGTTTTCTCCACATCGAGAACGTTTTTGGCCGACAACGAAGGCATCGGGCTTTGCAGCCGGCCGCAATAGAACGGGTTATTTGGATAGGCTCTAAGGTCTGATTCAGACGCTTTCAGGCTCGGGATGGAGCCATGGTCTTCGGTAAGGCCGACGCAGCAAACGGTTCGCCTCGTCATCGTCCACGACCCGGCCTTTTTCAGGGTCCCAGGTAAGCGACCGGCCGAGCTTGCATGAGATGTTGGCCAGGATACACGCGGTAGCAGTAATATAGCCCTGCTCAATATCAGATACAGGCTTACTGCGAGTCTCAATCGCCGCTAAGAAATTCTTCCAGTGCCGCCGGATTGCGGACGCTACATGACGTTCCAGGTCCTTCTCGGTTTTGTCTTCCGGGAATTTGTCATACTCGTAGAGCACGTCGCCGTGGGCCGGTTCGCCCTTGCCGCGAGGAATGAAATCGTACTTATAGACGTCGGCCTTGAGCGTTCCTTTATCGCCGTATATGAAGGCGGCCCACGGATAATCAGGGTCGGGCGCACTGCCCCAGGTGCGATGCGTCCAGACCACGGGCAGGTTGTCGAAATCGAACGTGGCTGTCTGGGTGTCGGTGATGTTGGCCTTACTTTCCTTGTCCACCAGGATACCGCCGGACGAGCTGATGCTCTTTGCCCAACCCAAATCGAGCATCCAGCGTACCATGTCGAGCATGTGAACGCACATATCACCTACGATACCGTTACCGTATTCCATAAAGGCCCGCCAGCCCCGCGGGTGCACCAATGAGTTATACGGTCGCATCGGGGCCGGCCCGGTCCACATTTCATAATCGAGATATTCGGGCGGAGCCGTATCGGGCGGATTCCCCCGGGCACGTATGTGATAGTAGCAGCAAATCTCGACATGGCCGACCTTGCCGAGCTTGCCTTCTTTGATGATTCTATCACGAGCTTCGATTAGATGCGGCGTACTGCGCCGCTGCATGTGCACCTGCACGACCCGGTCATACTTTCGGGCAGCAGCAAGCATGGCCTGTGCCTCGACGACATCCACGCTGACGGGTTTCTCGACATAGACATCGGCCCCGGCCTTAACGGCGGCTATCATCGCCAGTGCATGCCAATGGTCGGGTGTGGCGACGTGCACGATATCGAGCTGCTCCCGCTCGAGCATCTCGCTGTAGTCGCCGTAGGTGCGCGGCTTTTTCTTCGATGCCTGGCGGGCGGCCACCATCTCGGCAGCCTCGGCCAGCATCTTCCTGTCAACGTCACACAACGACACAACCTCGACAGGTGCGACCTGAAGCAGGCGGAACAGAGCGCTCTTGCCGTACCAGCCGCAGCCAATCAGCCCGACACGTTTCGACTTCTGGCTGGCGAATACGGGAGTATAGTTACCGCTAACGGAAAAAGCCAGTCCGGCTGCGCCGGCTTTAAGAAACTCTCGACGATCCATAGTATTTCTCCCGAAAATAATCTAAAAAACAAATCCGAAATCACATTAGATTATAATTGTCCTGCGAATGGTTTGCAAGTGCTTACTCACACGGGATTGAAGAGCCACCGTACTACCAGTAGTTATTTGGCTCCTGTTGCGGGAACAGCATTTGTCATTCCCGCGAAAGCGGGAATCCAGTTTTTCGCTCTGGACCCCTGCTTTCGCAGGGGTGACATTGTCGATTTTCGCTTTCCGCAACAGATACTATTTAGAGCATTAGAGGCTTTTAATTCCTGCGTGTCGTCCGGTTTGCCTTGATGAGCGAAAACTTTCCTTCGCTTGTCTATTACCGCTCCTCGACAGTAAAGCTCTTAGTAAGGTCCCCTGCTCGCACCGTATGCGTTCCGGGTCGTGGTACCGTCAGCCCGGCAAAAACGACCTCCTTCTTCTCGTTGGCTCGCAGCCACACCCAACGCGTTGTCGCCTGCTCAACGACAGTCACTTCGACCTTTGCCAGCCCTTCCTCACTACCGTTTTCCACTGTCACACTTACCGTGTACTTTCCACCCGTGACAAAGCGGCCCGAAACATCCTCCGGAGTAAGTCTTATATCCGTGCACCGTGGCTGCACAAGTGACACATCGGCCTCTTGAGCTTGAAGCTCCTCGACGTTATCCAGAACCATCAGGTTCGCAGCATCGGCTGAATGTGGGAACTTGAAGCCGTCCAATGTAAGCCGCCTAACACCATTGCAGAGCAGCACGGGCCGCAAGTCTTCTTTCTTGTAGCGCAGCCGGACATTGTCGAACTGGAGATTGTCCACATTCCGAGCATAGAAGCCCCAGGCCGGCAGCGGCCGGGCATCTACACCCGGCGATTTCACGCTCATGCGGGCCTGTTTCCGCGTGCCGCCGCCCTTGTATTCGATTGTAACATCCCGAAAGACGACATTCTTGAAAGCCGTTTCCGCCCAGCTTTCGACCGAAGACGCGGCCCGATACACGCCGGTGGCTGTCACCCGGTTGACGATGATATTCCCCGCGGTGTTGCCGGGTTTCAGCGAGAAGTGAAACGGCGCCGAAACGTTGTGCATGGTAATATCGGATATCAGCACATCGTCCAGGCTGCCTTGCGTGGCGTCCCAGGCGCCGGGCTGAAGGTTGAGGCCGGCAAGCATATTGTGGCGCTTCGACGTGCGGTGGGGGTGGATACCGGGACCATAGAAAAGGCAATCGTGAATAATCAGGTGCTTGGCCGGGCCGATGAGCCGGATACCATTACATGAGGAATTCACAATGCAATCGGAAATCAATGTGTTCTCCCAATACCGACCCGCGATGGAGTCATCCCCGGTGAAGAAGTGGCAGCCCACGATGCTCACGTCCCGGCAGGGGCGGTCCGGCGCACCGCGGAAATGCACGCCATCCCAGCCGCCGGTGAATTTGACATTGCGAATGTCCACCTGGTCGCTTATCTGGAATAGAATGGCATAGTTGGCCGAGTCCACAAAAGAAACATCGCGTACCGTAACTTTGCGGCAATTGATGAACACGAAAGTATGCGGCCCGCGCATCCGTTCCTCGCCGGTCGGGTCGAAGACTTTGTTGCCGTCAATCACGCCCTGGCCGGCAATCGCAATATCTTCAAGCCCGTCGCCGAGTATCAACGCCCTGTGCCACTTGCCCCATCTGGCTTCGGGCATGAAGGAAGGGGGTATGGGATACTGATATTGGTCGAGTTTCTTGGTCCCGACCAGCGTGGCGCCGGCTTCGAGAAGGAGCGTTACGCGACTGGCCAGATGCACGGTGCCCGAGAGGTATCGACCGGGCGGGAGCAGGACCTGGCCGCCTCCGGCCCCTGCACAGGCCTTAATTGCCTTGTTTATCGCCATAGTATCGAGCGTCTTGCCGTCCCCTACAGCCCCAAAGTCTCGAATGCTGAACACGCCAGGCCTGGCAGCCACAGCCGGTTGAGCAGTGGCCATCAATCCCACCATAACAAGCACTGGCCGAATAACTTCGCAGACCCCATCTCGGGGCCAATAAATACGATTCAGGTGCATTATCAGTCAACCTCCTATGATTGGACCACTAATTTTATTAGAACAAAAAACACTACGGATGTCAAGAAATCTTTACTAATCAGGTAAGATGTCCAGGGAACATCATATCCCCCCCAAGAAAAATAGGTTTGACGCTGGTTTAAAGCAATATTATACTCGTTGCTCAATATTGTGCAGGAATGACAACTACCCGCCGCCCCGACTCGCGTCGCTCGCACCTGCGGTTACGCGAGTGCAGGCGGGAGACGCGGGGGCTGGTACTTCTTATTGGAGCAAGAAATGGATAAGAGTAAGATTGTCGCTGAGGGAATAACCTTCGACGATGTGCTGCTGATACCGGCCCAAAGCGATTTTGTGCCGAGCCAGGCGGACACCCGCACACAATTGACCGACAATATCACGATCAATATACCGATTGTCTCGGCTGCTATGGATACGGTTACCGAGTCGGCACTGGCAATAGCGCTGGCCCAGGAAGGCGGCATCGGCATAATTCACAAGAACCTTTCGGTCGAGGCGCAAAAACGAGAGGTGTCCAAGGTCAAACGCTCCGAGCACGGCGTGATTCTCGACCCGGTAACATTGTCGCCGGGCCAGCCCGTCAGGAGAGCACAGGAGCTGATGAGCGAGCAGAATGTCTCCGGCATCCCAATTGTCGAGGGCAAAAAGCTGGTGGGCATTTTGACACGCAGGGATTTGAAATTTCTAAAAGACTATGATGTCGAGATAAGCTCCGTAATGACAAAGAGCAATCTTGTTACAGGCCCCGCCGGGACGACACTTGAGCAGGCCAAGGAGACTCTGCAGGTACACAAGGTGGAAAAGTTACTGCTGGTTGACGGAAATGGCGAGTTGGCCGGCTTGATTACTATGAGGGACATCGACCGCGTTCAGCAATATCCGATATCGGCCAGGGACCGGCGAGGCCGGTTGCTCGTCGGTGCTGCGGTGAGCGTTCACGAGTATGAGCGAATCGAGGCACTGATAGCAGCGGACGTCGATATTATCGTGGTTGATACCGCCCACGGCCATTCGCAGAACGTCATCGATACCGTAAAGAAGATAAAATCCAAATATGACATCGATGTGATTGCTGGTAATATTGCCACCACAGAGGCGGCACAGGATTTGATAGCGGCAGGTACCAACGCCGTGAAGGTTGGTATTGGGCCCGGCGCAATCTGTACCACGAGGGTAATTTCCGGCGCGGGAATGCCTCAGGTATCCGCGATAATCAACTGCGTCAAGGTGGCACAAAAGCATGATATTCCGGTTATTGCCGACGGCGGAATAAGGCAGTCAGGTGATATAACCAAGGCGATTGCAGCCGGGGCCTCGAGTGTGATGATAGGCTCGTTGTTTGCAGGCCTGAAAGAAAGTCCCGGCCAATTAGTTATCTACAAAGGCAGACAGTTCAAAGAATACAGAGGTATGGGCTCTTTAGGGGCGATGGTCAAAGGCTCAGCGGAAAGATACGGGCAAAGCAGCTCGACCGAGAGAAGCAAACTGGTGCCCGAAGGTGTAGAAGGACGGGTGCCGTACCGCGGGACACTCAGTGATTTTGTCTATCAATTAGTTGGCGGTCTGCGAGCAGGTATGGGCTATTGTGGGGCGAGAAATATTGAAGAGCTTAGGAAAAACAGCCGATTTGTACGTATAAGTGCGGCTTCGGTCAGTGAGTCTCATCCGCACGATATACAAATAACCAAAGAAGCGCCAAACTATTCCGCAAGTGTTCCTTTTGAAGATTGATAAATATTTCGAACTGATTACCATCAACAATTGAATAAGAATAAATTTTCGGATTACCTTATAAGGAAAGATTCTTAAATGAATAAAGTCAACTGTAAGGAATTTTGGCTTGGATTGCTTTGTTTAGGTCTGGTTTTGCTGATTGCATGTCAGGTTGTCAATGCGGATAATAAGGACCCGAATGACCCGAATAATCTGAATGAACCGAACGAACCCACTGACCCTAATATCCCGGAAGACCCGAATGAGCTCTTGCGTTACAAGTGGGACGCTGTTATTTCAATTTTACAGAAAAAAGACATCGACCCGAATGTAAAAGAGGAGAAAATCAATAAAATCGTAACTCCGCTCTTTGATTTCCCACTAATGGCCAAACTTGCGCTGGGAAGAACACACTGGCCAAAATTTACCCCGCCACAACGTGAGAAATTCACCCGGCTTTTTAGCGAACGGCTCAAAAAATCGTATCTTGATAAAGTCTCTCTTTACAAGGATGAAAAAGTCCTGTTCAAGCCTGCAACGCAAAAGAAAAAGAATACTATATCCATCCCAACCGAACTTATACACGAGGATAAAAAAGTGGCCATACTATACAAGCTTCGCAAGATAGACAAACGCTGGAAGATATACGATGTGGAAATCCAAGGCGTTAGCATCCTCCTGACCTACCGGTCACAATTCGATGAAATCCTTCGCCGCGGCACTGTTGAGGAGCTTCTTTCTCGGCTCGAGAAGCCACCAAATGATTGAACCCAGATATGCTGAGCAGGCACCTCGATAATAGATACTAAGTGCTCGATACTCGACGAGAATCGAGAAACGAGAATCGAGAAACGAGAATGACGAAACATCACCCAGTAGCTTTTTTTTTCGACCGAGTCGTCCTAAGACATCCTAAGACAGTCATTCTCTGTGTGCTGATAGTGGCTGGCTTTCTCGGTTTCGGCGCCAGACGTTTCAGACTGGACGCCTCAGCGGAAACGTTGGTTCTGGAGAACGATGAGGACCTGCGATACTCGCGTGAAATCAGCTCCCGCTACGGACAGCAGGACTTTCTCGTCCTGACATATACTCCCAGAGGCGACCTGTTCTCGCCGGAAACGCTGAACGCCTTGGCCCGGCTGCGAGACGATTTACGGTCTTTGGAAAATGTCTCATCGGTGCTTTCCATTCTGAATGTCCCTCTGCTGGAAAGTCCGCCCCTCTCACTCAAGGAGCTTACGGGCGAACTGCCCACACTCGAATCACCGACGGCGGATATGAATATGGCCAGGAGCGAGCTTCGCCGGAGTCCTCTTTATCAGAACCTGTTAGTGAGCTCAGACTTAAAGACTACGGGCCTTCTGGTCTATTTATCAGACGATGATGTTTATCGCGATTTGTTAGAGCAACGCAATGAGCTACAGCAGAAAAAAGACTCAGGCTCACTGACTCCTGCAGAGCGTGTCGAGCTCAAGAACGTGGTTGAGCAATGCCGACAACGTAAGGACGAAATGAGGCGGCGGCGCCATCAGGATATCACGGCGATACGAAATATTATTGATAACTATCGCCGGGATGCAGAGCTGTTTCTCGGGGGCGTCAGTATGATTGCTGACGACATGATTACCTTCATTAAGAACGACCTGAAGATTTTTGGGCTCGGGGTCCTGCTCTTTCTGATTATTATGCTGTTTATTATCTTCAGGAGAATACGCTGGATATTACTACCGATGCTCTGCTGTGTGGTCTCCGCGATTTGCATGATTGGTCTGTTGGGATGGTTTAGCTGGGAGGTAACGGTCATATCCTCCAATTTCATCTCTTTGCAGTTAATCATCACCTTGGCTATTGTAATACATCTGATTGTGCGATACCGGGAGCTGCTTGTCCAGAATCCGCAGGCTCCCAATCGCGGGTTGATTCTTGATACTGCTCTCTTAAAGCTGAAACCCTGCGTGTATGCGGCACTGACCACGATAGCCGGTTTTGCTTCTCTGGTGCTTTGTAACATCCTGCCGGTCATCAACTTTGGCTGGATGATGATAGGAGGTTTGATTGTGTCATTGATTATGACCTTTCTGCTTTTTCCTGCGGTGCTGATACTGATTCCAAAAGAGATGTCACCCAAAACAGGCCAATGGCGTTTTTCCCTGACATCCATCCTTGCGAAATTTACCGAAAAACACGGTCGGCTGATTGTGGGTGTCAGCGGCCTGTTCCTTACCGCCAGCATTATCGGCATCTCGAAATTAGACGTGGAAAATTGTTTTATCGACTACTTTCACAAAGATACCGAGATACATAAGGGCATGAAAGTTATCGATGAAAAACTCGGCGGCACCACTCCACTGGATGTAATTATAGATTTCGAGGAATCCGCAGCTTTGCCGGCATCCACCGCCCCTGCCGTGACAGAAGGTGATGAGACATTCGACGAATTTGATGAGTTCGATGAATACGACAAGGCCGCAGCGGATGAGAAATACTGGTTTAACGCCGAAAAGATGGCCCGCGTCAAGGCCGTGCACAATTATCTTGACAACCTGCCTGAAAACGGCAAGGTGTTATCTTTGGCCACATTATTGAGAATTACGGAGAAATTAAATGGCGGCAAGCCTCTCGACAGTCTTGAACTCGCTTTACTTTACAGTGAAAGCCCGGAAAAATTCAAGACAATGCTTATCAAGCCCTATGTCTCAGTAGAGTATAATCAGGTCCGCTTTTGGACCCGGGTCAGGGATTCCGAGAAGACTCTGAGGCGTAACGAGCTGCTGAAAAAAATCAAGAAAGACCTGACCGGCATGCTGGGGATTAATGAGGAAGATATTCATCTGTCCGGCCTGTTGGTCCTGTACAACAACATGCTGCAAAGCCTGTTCGGCTCACAGATACTGACGTTGGGCATTACTGTGCTGCTGCTGACCGGGATGTTTTTGATGCTCTTGAGGTCGTTCAAATTAGCCCTGATAGCCATGCTTCCGAATGTGCTTGCAATCGCAGGTGTGCTCGGAGTGATGGGCTGGCTGAACATCCCTCTGGATATGATGACCATAACAATAGCGGCCATCAGCCTGGGAATGGCCGTCGATAACACGATTCACTATATCCACCGGTTCAAAGACGAATTCCAGAAAGACCACATGTATCTGCCTACAATGCATCGATGCCATGGAAGCATTGGCCGCGCCTTGTATTATACCTCGATTACTATTGTCATCGGCTTTTCCATCCTGGTTATGTCCAATTTCATTCCCAGTGTTTATTTCGGCCTGCTGACCGGATTAGCCTTGCTTATTGCACTTCTCGCCGCCCTTACCCTCCTGCCGCAAATGTTGATTCTCGTGAAACCTTTTGGTAAAGAGATTTGAAAGCCCGAACCGATTACTATAAGATGGCATCAAGAGAATCAACCATAGTCGTCAAAAGGAAAGGTATGAAAACACAGGTATGGGCTATCATTCTATTGGCTGTTATGACTGCGGGCTGCGCGGTCTCCGAGAACTCGATACTCGACGAGAATCAACCCGCCAACGGCGGGTTTGGATCGGAACCCAGCGTTGCTGGGTCAAGATTCGAGAATCAAGATGAAGATTTTGACCTGCTGGAAGATGAGCTTGACGAGCAGGTAGTGGAGGTGGCCGACCCGCTGGAGCCTTTGAATCGGCTAATGTTCGGCGTTAATGATGTGCTCTACTTCTGGATTGTCAGACCCTTTGTGGGGACATATAAAGCGGTTGTACCGGAACCGGCTCGAATCGGCGTGCGTAATTTCTTTCAAAATCTCACCACGCCCATTCGTTACGTAAACTGCCTGCTGCAAGGAAAAGGGGATTCCGCTGACACCGAATTACGCCGGTTCCTGGTCAATACTACGGCAGGTGTTCTGGGGTTCGGCGACCCGGCCAGAGACAAATACGAACTGCAACCCGCCGAGGAAGACCTCGGCCAGACATTAGCGATACATGGTTTTGACAACGGCTTCTATATTGTCTGGCCGTTTTTCGGCCCATCGACCGTACGGGACTCGCTGGGTATGGTGGGTGATATATTTCTCAATCCCGTGAGCTACGTGGACCCCTGGGAGACTTCGGTAGGTATATCCGCTGTGAGTGTTACGAACGAGGGCTCATTTCACGTTGGAGAGTACGAAGACTTCAAGGCCGCTTCTCTGGAACCTTACATAGCAATGCGCAATGCCTATATTCAATACCGAAACAAAAAAATACAAGAGTAGACTCCGGTTCTATTTATTTATTGCTGATTGCCTATTCATGTCATTCCTGCGCAAGCAGGAATCCAGACTCTCTATGAATATTATATGCAATTCTTTCGGCAATTTTTCACTGTTGTAGGGGGCAACCCCATGTGGTTGCCCAGATTCGTCACGTGGTTGCCCGAATTTGCTTTCCCCGCACCAATTTAGGCGTAAGCCTAATCTTAATTGGTCCGGGGTCATTCCCCACTTGCCTGCCCTCGAATGCTGTAGTCGGGGGATGCGGAATCCAGAAAAGGTAGGGTGTGCATTGCACACCGTTTGGCTGTTTTCACCGTAAAGCGTCCCCCAGAGAGAACATTTAGTTTTTGTTCATTTGGGCTTGTTTATGATTTAGATACCTGTCCTGAGCGTAGTCGATGGATTAGAATTTAGGATTTCCGCAGAGTGGTTCCGTTTCATTGCTCTGCGGCTTCCCCGATGCCCCGTCTTTGGTAACACCCGCACCCAAGCCGAGCAGCATCTGTATGGTATTCAGGCCACTGTATGTCTGCCACTGGAAAAATTTTTTGTAATGCACAGCGTACATACGCATCTAAGCATCAGATATGACCGCGCGCCCGCACACGCTCCAACATTTTCTTATGGTCGCCTTCGCTCATGCTCTCATCAAAGAAAACGCTGTCAGTGCACGAGTAGAATGATTGCATTAACGAGCTGCGTATGCGTTCCTTCTTCAGATCATCAATCCTTTCTCTTTCAAGCACGACTGAGTTGAACCATACTCCATGGATTTGTCTGCACGAGGAGGTGAGCGCGAGAGCAACTGGGTACTGTGCTTCACAGACCCCGAAGTCATGAGGGCAGAGCGCCATTTTGCGAACGAGACTGATAGTATCATTAAAAGCGGGCCAGGCAGTGTACTGAGTCAAGACCACCAAGGTCGCATCGCCACATGTTGGTTTACGGAGTTTTCGCTTTATGGCGTTTTCTACCCGACGGAGATCGTTTATCGTTGGATCAAATGTAATCCAGAAGCTCTGGCCGAGCTCTCGTGCCGAACTATTCAGCTCCTGGACTTTCTTGGAATCAAGAAGTCCTTTCGCTTCGATCTCGATCTTCTTCACAGATATGTTCACTATGAATTCTGGGCGTGGTTTGCTCTGATCAGACTCAGGTGCTTCAATCGAGTCTACGCCGAACTGGAGAGCGAAACCACGGGCCAGCAAGATTTCCTCTGCTCCAGAAGCAGGGTTGGTCTCACGAAGGCGCTTGATGAGGTTGTTCCGATCTGATTTCATAAGTTTGGGCAAAAGCACGCTCGCTCCTTCTTCTAGACGTTGTTGGTAGCACCGAGGGAATTGTCGCAGGTTTTCGAAGTATGGAGCTCCATAAGCTTCAGGGTATGAGCTGTCTCCAAATGTAATAACTCCAAGAGCTTTTTGCCGGAATTGTTTCCGCCATTTTGGACAGTAGATAGAAGCGAGTACTGGCTTGTCGGCCAGTGCCGCATCAAAGTTGTCCAAATTCTTCACGATGTTTTGCTTCTGATCTTCGGTCAAAGGCATATCTATCATCTCCGAATTTTTAATAGCATTACATCGACTAAGCTGTTGTTAAAAATTTATTAGGCTATAAATAGATGGGGCAAGTCGAGCAAAATAACACTGTCATAGCCAACGCTACTGGACAAGCCAAGCAACAAGAGTGTGGCGGCTGAGAAAGCTGACGCATACATTATTGCTTCTGACCTGCTCGGAGGAGATTTTGAAATCTACGCATGAGTAGAGGATATTTCCGCTGCAATCCTGCCGCCAGATATTCAAGCTGGTCCTGATTCAGGTCTGAGAGCCGGTCTTTCCATTTCTGCTGCATTTCCATAGCTTTGATTCGCTTATATCCGTTCGTAAGACCACCTACAAGCAGTGAAATACCACCTACAATCAGTGCAGAAAGCCAGTTACCTGTGAAAGCCTCATAGCCAGCCCACGCTACACCTCCTGTCTTGGCAGCTAAGTGTCCCTTATCTAACTTTATACCCAATTTAGTCAAGGATTTAATATCTTTCTTTAGCTCGGTTGCCACAAAATCTACTAAATAATCATCATGGGACTCCTGTGGTTCCAACCGTGTTTGACATATTGGTGCCAAGTCATTTGCAACTTCAAAAATCACGCGAATCCTTCCAAGTTTCTTGCTGCAATATGGGCAAACGTAACGTGCATCAGGGTCAGGATGTAGACCTTCGAGGCTAATTATTCTCCTGCAAAAAGGGCATGTCGCTTTCATATCACAGCACCTAAAAAAACAGATCTTGTCTTGAGGTGTGCCAAAAAAAGGGCACTGCTACATCGTTCTCGTCTAAGGCCCGGCAAGGCCCATCCACCTCCGCCCCCATTTTTGTATAGCAGGGCAATCAACGGCTTTTCCGAATATCGCTGATATGTAATATACCACACGCCCAGACTCGCCGTCAAGTAAAGACTAAGTCAATTGCGGGGTCCTCTAATGGACAATTTCTTTGATTTAACTTGATTTTTAATGATAAATATGGTATAATACCCACATATTAGCCAGCAGGCTAACATAAACCGCCAGTAGGCGGCAGTTTTGCGGAGAACCGCACGAATCGTCCCGCACCAAATAGGCTGTTGCCGTAATTTGGTGCTGGACACGCCAAAAAGCATTCTATGGTAATAAAGCCAAGCAAAACAAGATTATGAATATAGTTACGAAAATTCGTGTTAATTCGTGGTCAAATTCTCTTTGTGCCTTAATGCCTTTGTGGATATGCCCTTTTTCCTCTACAAATGTAGAGGATTCTCTACAAATCAGCTCTTTTTATGCAAAACAAACCCAATTTTAAAGACGCTCAAATGAACTTAAAGTTCTGTAAAAAAATGACTTATGAATATAAACACAATTGGACACTTGGTGAAAACAAACCCAATTCAAACCCAATTTGCCGAAAGGGTAAAATTGATGCAAAGTGTGTATTTACAAAGGATTATGAAGAAAAATGCGGATATGGGCTATGAAAAAACAAAGCCAAAACAAACCCAATTCAAACCCAATCAAACCCAATTTAGGCGGATAAAATCGCTTTGAAAATTTATCCGTTCGGTATAGACTATCCGATTGTATGTGAAGAAAGGCTATTTACGATTTACGGGAAAGATTATGACTGAATTGAAAACGGACATCTACAACAGGCGGGCCACCGACCGGCAGATTAAGCCGGCGCAGAGGATAATGCGTTTGCCGCCCTATCTGTTTGGGCGATTGAATGCGTTAAAACTCGCCAAACGGCAGGCGGGCATAGACATTATCGATCTTGGAATGGGCAATCCCTCCGACCCGGCGCCGAAGATTGTAATTGACAAGCTGTGCGAGGCGGCCCAGGACCCGCGAAATCACCGATACAGCGCATCAAAGGGCATTAAGAATCTGCGGGGAGAAATAGCGAAAAAATACGAGAGCAAATGGAACGTGCAGCTCGACCCGGAGACGGAGGTATTGGCCTGTATCGGCTCGAAGGAAGGTTTTAGTCATTTGTGCCTGGCGATGATGGGCCCGGGTGATACCGCGATTGTCCCCGACCCTGCTTTTCCTATACATAACTACGCCGTGGCGTTGGCAGGGGCGAATGTCGTATCTGTGCCTTTGGGCAACGATGAAAAATTTATCAGTAACGTCGCAATGGTAATCGAAAATTTGTATCCGAAGCCCAAATTGCTGATTCTCAATTACCCGCATAATCCGACCGCTATGACTGTCGACGAAGGCTTTTTCGAGCCGGTGGTCGAATTGGCAAAACGATTCCGCGTAGCGGTCGTTCACGACTTTGCTTACGGCGAGACCTGTTTTGACGGTTACAAAGCACCGAGTTTTCTTTCGGTTAAAGGAGCGAAGGACATTGGCGTTGAATTTATCACGATGAGCAAGCCATACAATATGGCCGGTTTTCGCATAGGCTTTGTGGCGGGTAATAAGGATATGATTGAGTATCTCGCCACGATAAAGGGCTATTATGATTACGGTATATTCCAGGCGATACAAGTAGCAGGCATTATTGCGCTGCGGCACTGTGAGGAAACTATAATCACACAAAACCAGAGGTATCAATCGCGGCGGGACGTTGTTTGCGAGGGTCTCGGCAGGCTCGGCTGGGAGGTGGAAAAACCACGCGCCTCGATGTTCGTATGGGCGAAAGTGCCGCAGGAACATTCCAGGGGCAAGGGCACTATCGAGTACGCATTAGACCTGATGGAGCATGCGGAGGTTGCTATCGCTCCGGGCAGGGCCTTTGGTGAAAGGGGCGAAGATTATATGCGCATTGCTCTTGTGGAAAACGAGCAGCGCCTGCGCCAGGCGATTCGCAATATCAGCCGATTTGTCCGCGAAGACCGATAAGAACCCTGTTGCTAATAGCTGTACCCAGGCTCGTCAGGTTCCTCGCTTTCACAGGGACAGGTTTTCGGGAATCGCTTGAGGTCGCCAACGCTCCAAAGCATACTCCGCCGAAGCGGCTGCGAAGGCTGGAAGCTTCAGCGACGCAGCGCTGCCATCGGTCAAATTATATGCTACAAAATATTACAATCTTGGCGAAAATTGATTATTTTATAGGACTTACATCCTGGGAAGTAAAGGATTCTTAATTGGATAAGGCCATTTTTTTGTAAAATTATACTGAAAAATTCTACATATTTTTTAATCTCAGACGTCCCATAAATAATCTGTTACGAAATATCCCAACCAGTTTCATGTGGGCTTTTCGGAAGTAAAGACTGCAAATTCGAGAAAAAACTTGACTTTTTGGGTCAAATTTGGTTAAATAATAGTATTGAAGCTTAAAACCGCTTGCTTATTAGTGGGTGAAAGCGTGAATTCATAGTTTGATTTTATCGCTGGGGGGGCGAATGTGATGAAACCGGGCGGTCCGCCATTCATCGGATGGACGGGGCTCATATCAGCCATCGCAATCATTGTGTGCTGGATGTTTGCGCCCGCATATTGCCAAACGCCCGATGTTGCGCTTCTCCTTCAGCAGACCCCAAGCAAAGGCGGCGCAATAACTCCGATAGCGGGTATTCATCACTTTGAACTGAACTCACAGGTTACTTTGACAGCAGCTCCGAAACCGGGCTATCAATTCCTTTACTGGCTGGGCGATGTGAGTGACCCGGGCGCAACCAGCACCGTTGTTTATCTTGATAAACCAAAAATAATTATCGCGATATTTGGGCGGACCGAAAATGGTACGTTGGTTGAGGAAGAGGGCCTATCTTTCGGCGGCGGTGGCGGTGCCGGCGGCAGCGGTTTGGTTAACACTGTTGCAAATTTTGGCTATACGGGCGGCATGAGTAGTGGTACAGGAGGAAAAGCAAAATCACCCAAGGTTATATATGTGAAAAACATTGAAGTGATACCTGAGCCTGCCACAGTCGTATTGCTGCTTTTGGGTAGTTTGTTTGCTTTTGCGAGACGTGGTGCGAAAAGCAGGCCTTAGAGCCTATCCGAATAACCCGCTCTATTACGGCTGGCTGCAAAGCCCGATGCCTGCGTTGTCGGCCAAAAACGTTCTCAACGTGGAGCAAACCACACCTCCGAGCCTTTTTGGCCTGCCGCCTTGGCCTCGAACTTTTCGCTCGGCCTCATAACGACCCGGTTATTCGGATAAGCTCTTAGTCAAATCTATAACCACATGTATCTGCAGTAATAAACTCGGATTCCGTTCGCGGGTATTTTCTGCAGTTTAATGGACGAATCGGGTAAATAGAACAGTAAGCTTTGCCATCCGGTTTATACTTGAGAAAGGGGCAGACATTCGGCAGCTTACAACACGCACCACAGTTAATACACTGGCCTTTGCGTCTTTCGGAGACAGGCAGTATTGAGGTGAAAATCCTCTTTATTTTAGCGGGCCAGGTATTTCTGTTTTTGTTAGCCATAAGCAATGGTGTTACAAATATAAAACATCCGCAATTCTTGCGGGGCGCCATTAAAATCAGATTTCTTGCGCACTATGATTATGCCGGCAAGATAGATGCCTAAATAAATATACCCCAATCCTTCAAAAATACCAAGCTCCAAATCTGCGATGCTTTATCGCACAGGATTCTCAGGGCGGCTGCTATCCTCCCCTGCGCCTCGTAAGTATAGAAGAGACAATCGGTTGTCCGGACGATCTTAAAAAGCGATATCGGTGATTAGAAAGGCGGTATTGGTGGGATCCCTTCCAATTTATATACAGAACCGGACTTTATCTCACCAGGCCAATTTTCACTCAAAACCCTGCGGAGCTTACCATCTGCTCCGAGAATGACTATCTCTTTTCGATTATGCTTTTCCTGGCCCTCCTTGGTCAGGAAATGACTGTTCTCAGAAACAAGGCATGATATTTCATCATTACCTTTCCACGCCGGCATCATCTGCCAATTATCCCCTATTGAATCTCCAAATTCCTCCGATTCTTCGATGGGACTCAAGACCGACGACTCACCAAGTGTGTATATCATAAACCTGTGCATTCTCAAAGGTAGCAAAATCTTCTTACCGTCCGGCGAGATGGCAAAATAGCCTGTCGCGTTATCCTCAACCAAATGACTTGAGACTTGTCGTGGCAGTATATTAGTCACACTACGGGTTACCAGGTCGCAGCAGAATACGGACCAGTAAAACCTGTCATCTATTGTGCTCGCCGGCAAATTCATGGCGATACTGGAAAAGAAAATCCGGCCTGAAGTATGTTGAACCCTCATATTTGGATGGAATAACGCTCCCGCCCAATGCGTCACCTTGCCTGTGTGAAGATGAGTTGCCAAACTACCTTCTTCAGTCAACTTAGCGGGAACGGGCTTTGCCAAAAGCTTACCGTTCGGATCAGCTACCTCTATACTGGTTAAGGTCCCCACAGAATACTCCTGCTCAATTTCTTTGATAGAGTTCTCGATATAGGTAATCGCCTTGCTATCATCGCGCCAGGAGTAACCTACGGCAACATAATCGGCCAATCGCATTACTTTAACATTACCTTTTATGGAGGCCAGATAAAGGTCAAATCTCCATGCCGTATTTTCAGATGGTTCATTAAAAAGTAGATAGGCTACAAATCTATGGTCAGGGGATATTCTCGGCCGATATATCGCAAATATACTCGTAGTAACCAGTTGTTGTTGCTTAATACCCGTATTATCTATGGACGCCATAAATAGTTGAAACAGGATAATTTTGCTGCTTTTACCTTTATCCAGCTCTTCCAGTGTTAGTTTATCAATCAGTTCCTGGTCTGCTTTGTTACACATATAGCGAATTACCCAATTGCAGTACCCTTCGGGCGTAAATGGCCCCTCTGTGATGTCGGGGAATTCACTATTGACCAGACCTCCCTGGCGAATAATCTGTTCGCGCATCCGCCGGGCATAATGAGCGATAAGTTTTACCTGGGTTTGAGGCAGTTGCTTCAGGGCATCGCTAAGACTGGAACATTCAGAGCCCATAGAATAGGCTATTAACTTGCCATCGGAGGAGACGGTAATACTCTTAAAAAGATTGTCCTGTCCTTCCATTTCCTTGGCAATCACCGTAAGCTTACCCGTATTGCCGTCTACCAAAGTCAACATTTCCTCTGTGTTAATCACGCCTATGGAACCGTCATCCGACCATAGCACTGCCTCTTCCGGGAAACAGCCGGCGATGAAAAGTGTAGCTGCGTAGAAAGCCACTAACCCGTATGTCATCTTGCGATTATTCATAATGCTTTTCCTTAATGTATTGCCTGATATTGGGCCAAAATTCCCTATTCCATTTGTATTCTGTCTGTTTTGGATAAGGTCCTGGTTCCAGAGAAGCCAAAATCTTATCGCCCCAGAAAGTGTCTGCATATTTTTCTTTCAAATCAGAGATGGTCTTGATTTGCCTTGGACCCAAGCTGGGTTCCGTCAAGGCGATTCTGTTCGTTTTGCCATTTATTTCCCAACGTCCCGCCGCAAAACCGATAAAAGCCACTAAAATCACAGCCGCCGCCTGACGCCCAAACCTCTGCCAATTTAGCTGTAATAGACGATTTCTTTTGATGAATGGTGTCTCATCGCCTACACCAGAACCCATTATATTTGCATCAATTGCCGCTTTTGTCTTTTCATAGACCTGCATTATATCCTCTGCCCACTGATTCTCTTTGGGATGCTCCGCAAGATACATCTTGAACAATACTTCACTATCCTCGTTCAATTCGCCCGCTGCACAATCTATAGCCAGCCTTTCTATTCTCTCACGCTTCATTTTCCTGTTCCTCAATCTTTTTTCTTATCGCCTTCAATCCTCTATGCAACCGTGACCTTATGGTCCCAACCGGTATCCCAAGCGCGTCAGCCATCTCAACATAACTCAATCCCGCTGCAAATCTCAAATGAATGACCTCACTTTGTTCGGCGGCCAAGCTCCTGAGTGCCTTCCATATACTCTCGGTTTGCTCAGTATGTTGCCTTTCTGAACTAATACTCATTTTGTTTGCATTTTCTAAACCGACCGTAACGCCTTTCCTGCTCTTTTGTCGGAACCAGTCGGCACACGTTCTACGCGCAATTGCGAAAAGCCAAGCCTGCCTGCTTCCCCTCCCATTAAACTGGCCCCATCCACGCAAAACGCGCAGGTAACACTCCTGCATTAAATCATCTGCATCGGCCCAGCTCCCACAGGCACAAAACATATATGCCCGGACTTTATCCGCAGTGTCGGCCCAAAACTCTTCAAATTCCACTCTGAATCCGCCTGTCATTCTTTACTATCCACAGTTAATGACGCAGCTAATACCAAAAAAGTTCCCGAAACCCTCAGAAAAATATCAGAAACAAAGCAAAAGCACCAGGCATGAATCTGAAATGTTGTTTACCAATGTTCTATCACGGGCGATGGTCGTATCGAGTTTATACCAGTGGAATGATTTTATGATTTTCTAAAGACTGCCACGACGTTTTCGACCTCAACCACGAACAGACGATTATCACCTTCGAAATCGACGGGTATGGCACCTTTGGGATTGAACAGCACTTTGTCGTATTGACGCAACGGTATATCCGGTGAGTTTTGAACCTCAGCGGAAATAGTGATGATTCTGCCGGTTATCGTGGGGATTTCTATATTGTCGGGCAGCTGGATACCACCTTTGGTTTGTTTTTTGTCCTGGTCTTTGCGAATCAGGACACGTTTGCCTATCGGCTCTACAATTTCAAGCGGCTTTGTTTCGATTTGTCTTTTTTTATCCATTTGGCCCAGTTCTCTGCAAAACAATTTATTTTAAAATACCAAAAATATTATATCTTTTTTAATGCGGTTTTGCAATTTTTATGTTATAATACTTCAGGTTAATACAGCGACGAAGCACCAGAAATGCTGTTTAGGAAGAATTTTCTTTGGAAGAAAAGGAGAACTATTATGCTCAAACGAAAAGGTTTTACATTAATAGAGCTTCTGGTGGTGATTGCCATTATCGCATTATTGATGGCGATATTGATGCCTGCACTGCAACGGGCGAAGAAGCAGGTATGGGACATTAAGTGTAGACACAACCTGAAGGAGTACGGCCTGGCGGGAAGGATGTACTTAGACGATAATGAGGGCTATTTTCCCTATTCATTCACCTGGCTCTGCAAAGATTTTGGATTCGTCGGGTGTGGATGGCACGATAAGAGCAAGAATCTTGTAGATAACCCGGACCGTGCCGGCGAACTCTGGCCCTATCTGAAGGAAAAAGATGTTCACATGTGTCCGCAATTCTACGTTGTTGCCAGAATGATGGGCTGCCCAAATTGTGACGGCGTGACAATTCCCATCGAACCTCAATATAGTTACTGTATGAATTCCTACCTCAATGGCGACGCCTGGGGGAATGTGCCCCAACAATTTCGTGGCAACTACGAGAAAATTCGGAATGAGTCCCATGTAAAGAATCCCCAGCGTGTGTTTTTCTTCTCGGAGGAGAATCCGTTTCCTATTCCGGGCCTTAGCGGCGCAGGAACCAATGACAACAATTTACGTTCCACACCTCCCTGTAACACCGACTGCTTCGCCACCTATCACAATGCTCCTGGCGGGGACATAGAGAGGGGTTTCGCTAATGCAGTCTTTGTGGACTCGCATGTCGAACGCGTCTCTGCTTATCCGCCTGGTAATACTTTTATTTTAAGCTGGCCATGCGGACCACCAATACCGGACTGGTAAGATATAACGCCCTGCGCAAACGAGGCGGCTTTACCCCATTAGTGGGACCCCACCTTGCCTGCACCTGTGCTTTCCTGCACAGGTAGTCGCAGGTACAGGTGTGGGAACCCAAATAGGAATTCCCAATCGGGGAAAGAGAAGGAGAACTATTATGCACAAACGAAAAGGTTTTACGTTAATAGAGCTTCTGGTGGTGATTGCCATTATCGCATTGTTGATGGCGATACTGATGCCGGCTCTGCAGAGGGCGAAAAAGCAGGTATGGACAATTCTCTGCAAGTCCAACCTGAATCAGTATGGTCTGGCGGGGAGGATGTACTTAGACGATAATGAGGGCGGTTTTCCTTATTCATTCACCTGGCTCTACAAAGATGGCGGCAGAAGTTGCCGATGGCACGATGCAAGCAAGAATCTTAACGAAAACCCGGACCTTGGCGGCGAGATGTGGCCATATCTGAAGGACAAGGATATTCACCTGTGTCCGGAATTCAACGTTGTTGCCAGAATGATGGGCTGCGCTAATTGTAACGGCGTGACAATTCCCATCGAACCTCAATATAGTTACGAGATGAATTCCTACCTCAACGGCGACGCGTGGGGGGCGGTACCCTCACAATATCGTACCAATATGGAGAAAATTCGGAAGGAGTCCCAGGTAAAGAATCCGCAGCGTGTGTTTTTCTTTTCTGAGGAGAATTCGTGGGCTATTCCGGGCTTGAGCGGCGCTGCGGTCAATGACAACAATTTACGTTCCACACCTCCCGGTAACACTGATTGCTTCGCCACCTACCATAGTGCTCCGGGTGGAGACTTGAATATGGGTTATGCCAATGCGGTTTTTGTTGATTCGCATGTCGAACGGGTCTCAGCACATCCGAGGCCCAATACTTTTATATTAAGCTGGCCGAGCGGACCACCAATACCGGATTGGTAAGATTTCGCGCCATGTGCAGACGAGGAGGTTTTACCTTCTTAGAAATAGGAATTCCCAGGCGGGAAAGGTGCATTATTTCCTGATTTTTACAGGCTCTTTAGCTTTTTTTCTTCCGAGGATTTCGTCGGCTTCTTCCCATGTTTCAGGCGGCCATTGACCGCTTGACTGCAACTGCTTTAGATGGTCCAGCTCCTTGATGCTGATAATGGTTCGGCACTTCGGGAACCTGTCGCAGCCTAAGAAGGGTCCTTTCTTGCTCTGCCTGATTACCAGCTCACCATCTTTGCATTTGTAGCACTTTATTCCGGTGGGTTCCGGCGGGGGCTTTGGCGGCAGGACGTTGCCTTGCTTATCTATTTTGAGAGTTGTTTTGCAATCCGGATAGCCGCTGCATCCGAGGAATGGGCCGAATCGGCCGTTTTTATGCACCATTGGTTTACCGCAGAGAGGGCATTTATGCTCGCTTACCTTTTCTTCGAGCATTCTGCCTTCTTTGTCACAGGGACAGGCAAATTTGCAATCCGGATATGTCGAACAGCTCAGGAACTTGCCGTTTTTGCCGAATCTGTAAACGAGCTGCCGGCCACACTTCGGACAATTATATTCGCTGGGGGTAACTTCGGCTTTGGCGTGTTTCATTTGGGCCTGTGCCGTCTCAAGGCTTTGCTTGAACGGGCTATAGAAGTCTTTTAAAACACCAAGCCAATCCATATGCTGTTCTTCAATCTTATCAAGCTGCTCTTCCATATAGCGGGTAAAAGCAATGTCCATTATCTTCGGGAAGTACTCGTTAAGTTTGTCAGTAACCACTTCGCCGAGGTCGGTGGCAAAGAATCTTTTGTCCTGCTTCTCGACGTAGCCACGGTCCTGTATGGTGCTTATTATCGCGGCGTATGTGCTTGGTCTGCCGACACCTTCTTTTTCGAGTGCCTTTACAAGGGACGCTTCGGTATATCGGGCCGGTGGTTTTGTGAAATGCTGCTCGGCCTTTATACCAACCGGCTCTAATTTTTGTCCTGTTTCCATTGGCGGCAACTGCTGTTCGTTTGACGCAGTCAGCCAGATTTTTGTAAAGCCGTCAAAGAGCAGTATACGCCCTGTGCTTTTATACCAGCATTGGCCCAGTGACGTCTGTGCTACGATATACAGATTTGTTACATTATATTTAGCCGGGGCCGTCTGGCAGGCTACGAAGCGGCGCCAGATAAGGTCATAGAGCTTGAACTGCTGGTCGGTAAGAAAGGGCCTTATATCATTAGGGGTAAGGTCAACGTCGGTCGGGCGGATGGCTTCGTGTGCCTGCTGGGCGGCCTTTTTGGAGGCATAAATCTTCGTTTTGGCAGGAAGGTAATCCTGACCGAGATGCATACTGATATAATTTCGCACCTCTTTGATAGCTTCATCCGACAGATGCGTGCTGTCCGTTCTCATATACGTAATAAGGCCCAGAGAACCCATCGAGCCCAAGTCGATGCCCTCGTACAACTGCTGGGCCATTGCCATAGTTTTTTTCGCGGTAAAGCCTAACCGATTTGCGGCGGCCTGCTGCATTGTCGAAGTTATAAAGGGAGCCGCGGGGTGCGAAAGTGATTCCTTCTTTTCTATGTCTGCTATCTTAAAATCCGCCCCTTTCAGTGCCTCATATATCCGGCCTGCCTGTTCCTGATTGGATGCCTCGAATTTTTCATCGTTAACCTTGTATAACTCGGCCTTAAAGGCGTTGTGCTCGATGAGCCATTTATTCTGTTTGGCAATTGTGGGGGGATTGTTGTCTTCAGTTTTTGGCGTAACAAAATCAAGCCATTCGCGGCTGTAGTTACTTTGCAGGTCGGTTGTAAATACCGCGGGTATAAGCCAGTACTCGACAGGCTCGAATTGGCGGATTTCTCTTTCTTTTTCGACGACCATTTTAACGGCCACGGACTGGACGCGGCCGGCCGATAAACCGCGCGTAACTTTTTTCCATAGCAGCGGGCTTATCTGATAGCCGACGATTCTATCGAGAATCCGCCTGGCCTGCTGGGCCATAACTTTGTCCATATTGAGCTTGCCCGGGTCGGCGAAAGCACGCTGTATAGTCGATTGTGTTATGGCATTGAAAATCACGCGAAAGGTTTTTTCTTCGGGTATGTTAAGGATTTCCGCAAGGTGCCAGGCAATTGCTTCGCCCTCACGGTCAAGGTCGGTGGCCAGAAAGAGCTTGTCGCATTTTTTTGCCGCTGCTTTTAGCGACATGACGGTGCGCTTCTTGCCGGGCATTACCTCGTAAGTCGGCTCGAAATTATTTTCTATATCAACGTTGAGGCCCTTTGAAGGCAAATCCCGCACGTGTCCCATTGATGCCTTTACCTCGAAGTCCGGACCAAGATACCTGTTTATGGTCTTTGCTTTTGCAGGTGATTCGACAATTACTAAAGATTTTTTGGAAGAGCTCGATTTTGCCATAAAAAAAATTCGTTGTTTGCGGTTTATAGTTACGATTCACTCATCACGAATCAGTTATCGGTGATTTTCACAACAATATTTAAAAAAGGACAAATATAGATGAACTGTGGAAATGTCAAGAGAAAACAAGTTAAATCCCTAAAACTACAAACTGAGGCGTTAAATACAGCTAATCTCTGTGGGCTTTATCTAATCTTTTCGTCCGGTAGTTCTGTTTTTATCCCTAAATACAGCGGCATTTCGTCCGGCAATGCCCCTGTCTGGGCCATCAGTCGGTGAAGCTCGGCTTTGAGCTCCCTGACTTTGTAGGCATATTTCGGATCGTCTATCAGATTTTTGGTTTCGAGCGGGTCGTTCTTTAAATTATAAAGTTCCGCTTTGTACCGGTCCGGTTTGTCATCACCGTTAGGATAGTGGACATATTTCCACTCATCCGTCCTTACCCCGCGAACGTTAGGTGTGTATGGAAATTGCTTTTCATAGTTATACGAGTAATATAATGACTTGCGCCAATCGCTCGTCTGGCCTGCAAGAAGTTTCTTCCACGACTCTCCGTGGATATTCTTAAGCGGTTCGGCTCGGCAGATATCGAGAATGCTCGGTGCCAGGTCAACGTTCATAACCATCTTGCTGATGACGGTGCCCGGTCGAATAAGCTTTGGATATCTGACTAACAGCGGCACACGGATACTCGGTTCGTGCATAGTCCGCTTGTCGGTCATCCCGTGCTCGCCCAAAAAGAAGCCGTTGTCGCTGGTGAAAAAAAGCACGGTGTTATCCAACCGGCCAAGCTGTTTGAGTGTCTGGTAAATCCTGCCGAGGCTATCATCTACCGACTTAATCGTTGCTGTATAGGCCCGGACAAACTCGGCGAATTTCAATACACTTTCTGCGCTGGTGTCGGGGAAGGCTTTACGAAATCCGAATATCGGGCCGTAGATGCCGTGCCAGGTATTCAGCCTCTCCTTGACCCATTTGGGTTTGCCTTCAAGGTTAAACGCCGTCCAGGGGTAACGTATCTCAACGTCATCGTAGATGTTTTCGTATTTCTTTTCCGGCGTAAACGGCGTGTGTGGGGCTTTATGTCCCATTATCAGCAGAAACGGCTTATTGTGTTCCTGCTTTAACCAATCGACCGCCATATCGGTTACGCGGTGGGTATAGTAGCCCTTTTTGACCGTTCGCGTTCCGTTAACGTTGAAAGTTGTGTCGTAGTATTTGCCCTGTCCTTTGTGAGTAATCCAATAGTCGAAACCGGGGCGGCGTTCGTCGCTTTGCTCGCCCATGTGCCACTTGCCTATGTAGGCCGTTTCGTAGCCGCTTTGCTGTAAGCGGAGCGGATAACTCGGCAAGTCGGCTGGATAATCGGTGAAGTTGTTTGTTACTTTGTGGGTATGAGCATAAAGTCCCGACAAAAATGACGCCCGACTGGGAGAGCAGAGTGATGTAGTAACGAACATATTGGCAAAGCGTGCGCCTTCTTTGGCGATGCGGTCGAGGTTCGGCGTTTTTAGAAAAGGATGACCTTCGCAGCTCATGCAGTCCCATCGCTGGTCGTCTGTCATTATGACCACTACATTGGGACGGCCGGTCTTGCCCGAAGTGCGTTGCTTTTGTTGGTTGGGCCGGCTGCATCCCTGGCCCAAAGTCAGTGACGTAGCAGCCATAACAGAATTCCTCAGGAAACTTCTGCGATTTATGTCGCTCATAATATGTCCTCTTATGGAAGTTTATCGCACGAGGTTATTATCAGTAGTCTCTAAATCCTTTCATCCAATCCGGCCAAACCGGTTGTGGAACGTGGTCTTTGGTCCAGGGCCCGTCAACATCGAAATTTCGATGCCATTTTAACTTCCATAACTCCTTAAGTCCAACCGTTCTGACAGACGAATCCATGAAAAGGCAGTTTGTCACTCCTTTGCCGTGGCGGTTGATGCAGAAATTTTTCATTTGTTGCGTTAGGATGATTGCCTTGGGCGGCGCACCGTTAGATTCTGGCGGTGTAGAGGTATGGTCTGGCCAGCCTGTAATCCCCCGGCAATCCAGAAACACCGGTACATTTTCTGCGCCGCTGACACCCGGTTTCCTCCAGTAATGCTCGTCCCCGAAAATAGCACCGGGGTCCGCGTTACAAACCCACGCACTTAAACCATAGCTGCCGTAATCACCTTCGGGATCTTCCCAGGCGGCAAAGACTCCCTGTCCTCCCTTGTCGGCCGTTTTGGTTGCTAATGGGCAGCATGTTAGCCCTCCTATCTTGCGGTGGAACGGTTCCAGAATCTCTATCCAGTCATTCCACCAGCCATCCACCATGCCTCTAAAGAAACGGTCGTCATTATCGTCGGTGTATGCAGCAAGAATGAGACCCCAGTGTTTTAGATTGGCCTGACAGGCTACTATTTTTGCCTGTCGCCTTGCTCCTGATAAAACCGGTATCAATATCGACATCAATAGCGCAATAATCGCTATCACCACCAAAAGTTCTATTAGTGTAAATCCCCTTTTGAGCATAATGATACATTTTTTTTCTTTGAAGTTCTGTCCTTTCATTTTTCAGATTCATTCATAAATGGTTTTTGGCATTGCTCTCTTCCATAATGTTGTCTCGTTAGGACATCAACTGTGTGAGCAAAGGTTTAAATTTTCTGATTGCGTTACCGCGGTGTGAGATAGCGTTTTTTTCCTCAGCCGTTAACTGAGCTACGGTCTTGTTCGAGTGCGGCACAAAAAAAATCGGGTCGTAACCAAAACCATTTTTTCCAATTTCTCTGTTGGTTATAAGACCTTCCAGTGTCCCCTCGGTTTCGATTAAGATTTCTTCAGGGCTTGCCAGACACAGACTGCAAACAAATCTCGCCGTTCTTTTTTCTTGGGGGACATCTTTGAGAAGTTCCAGAACTTTTGCAATGTTTCGATGGTCGATTAGAGTTCCGTCATCGTTTTTTGATTTCTCACCGGAGAATCGCGCAGATTTCACGCCCGGCTCACCGCCGAGCGCATCAATTATCAGGCCTGAATCGTCGGCGATGGTCCACAAGCCGGTGGCTTTAGCGTAGCCGGTAGCTTTTTTGCGGGCGTTTTCAGCAAAAGTTGAGCCGTCTTCTATGATCTGACCGATGTCACCGACGTCCGACATGCCGAGCCATTCAAGATCAAGATTGAGCATAGCTCTTAGCTCAGCAATCTTGCCGGGATTGGTAGTAGCAACGAGAATCTTCACGCCTTTCGTTCTTTCAAGAAATCTTTTTTGATTTTAAGGTATTCTGTTTTGATGGTGTCGTAGTCCCACCCGTAGTTTTTTCTAACGACAGCGAGAATGCTGAAAACCATAGTAAGGCAATAAATCTTCAGCACAGCTGGATCCTCATCTATGTCGCTTACGACAATATTAGATTCGGTATTTTGCTTTAAGAGTCGCGTTAACAGCAATAAATCTGGATGAATCCCCCAATTATAAATATTGTAAAGACGTGGGTACAAATCTATCCTGTAAGGTTCTGGCAAATCACGAAGGGAACTATAAAAGTTCCCGATTGGTTCGTGTGGTATTTGACCGAGATTTTGTTCCAGTTCTTCTAGTTCCTTTTTGAAATTGTTTACTTTTTCACCCGAACATACATTACTTTCACTCATTCTTTTAACGAACTTTTTTCGCTCTAAGAGGGCTGTTTTTAGCCACCTCTTAATTCTGACCTCGCGTGATTCCTTTTGCGGATTATCTGTGTAAAGACACCAAATAAGTCGAAAGGCAAGTTCTGCCAATGAACGAAGCAGAGCCATAGCTGGAAGCCTGTGTCCTCTATTCAAAAGCGAAAGAACAGCGGAGCAGTAGTTATGAGTTACTGCTGTAACGCTGCAACAAAGAAAATCGACGGGGTTAGATGTATGTACCTCTTTAAAAGCTGCTTCAGTCTCACTAAACCACCTGTCTATCGCGCTGTCGATACAACCATTCATTTTGTTAAGATTTCAATATCTCAGTCGATATTACTTTCTTCTTGTTGTAATATTTTATCTTCCTGCTATCCTGGATACGGATTTTTGAGCCAAACTGTATTTTTCTGGAGTCAATTTTCTTGTCGAATTCGACGGGGTCTTTGAAAATATAAGGTAATTGTTTGGCCACTTCCATATAGTTGATATCTGCTTTATCCTGCTTGAATATTTCAAAATCACTTTCTTCAAAAATCATCTTTTGTTCTAAGTCTAATTTTTCTTTCATTAAAGGAAGGAATTCAGGATTTATCTCATATCCTATAGAGTTTCTCCGAAGTTTTTTAGCGGCCAAAGAGGTTGTGCCGCTACCGAGAAACGGGTCAAGAACTGTATCATTTACAAAACTGAACATTTTGATTAGACGCTTGGGCACTTCTTCAGGGAACATCGCCAGGTGCTTGTCTTGTTTTTCCCCCGGAATATTCCAATGACCGGCAAAAAATTGGTTCCATTCCTCTATTGTCATCCTTGATTTTTCTTTAATTTCCTTGCTCACTCTCGGTGCGACACCGTGCTTCTTGAAAATTAGAATAAATTCATAGTCAATTTTAAGAATTCCGTTTCTGGGAAAAGGAAATGAGCCCATTATTGTCGCACCACCCGTGGTATTACAGGTTGTAACCTTTTGCCAGATAATTGCCCCCATATAGTCAAAGCCTATAGTTTCGCAAAACTTTATTATCTCGGTTCTTATGGGAATGACCTTGTATCTTCCGTAGTAAACAGAGCGGGCAAACTGGTCGCCGATATTCACGCACAAACGACAACCCTTATTTAATACTCTGTGGCATTCTTTCCAGACAACATTCAAATTATTGATATAATCTTCATAGCTATCATCAAAACCTATTTGATTGCCATTGCCATAATCCTTGAGCTGCCAGTATGGAGGGGAGGTAGTAACCAAATGGATAGATTCATCGGGCACCTCCATCATACATCTGGAGTCACCAATAATTATTTTATGATGTGTCATCGTTCGGTTAGCTCAAAAGTTTTTTTAGTAATGCCCTCTGGAAGTGGAGGCGGTTTTCGGCCTGGTCGAACATAATCGAATTGGGCGACTCGATGACTTCATCGGTGATTTCAAGGCCGCGATAAGCTGGCAGGCAGTGCATAATCTTGACATTAGCCGGTGCGGATTTGACTAATTCGGCGTTGACCTGAAAACCTGCAAAATCTGCCTGTCGTTTTTGCTTTTCATTCTCCTGGCCCATACTGACCCAGGTGTCGGTATAGATAATATCGGCATCGAGAACAGCAGGGCCTGGGTCGTTCGTTTGCCGGATGCTGTCGGCCGATATTTGATTTGCCTTTTTGATTGTTTCGGCATCGAGCTCGTAACCGGCAGGCGAGGCAATGACCATCTTCATACCAAACTTTGCAGAGGCAAAGGCCAGGGACCGAGCCACATTATTGCCGTCGCCGATAAAAGCGATTTTCGTGCCTTGTATGTCTTCGCGATGCTCGCCGATAGTCATCACGTCGGCCATCGCCTGGCAGGGATGTGACCAGTCCGTCAGGGCGTTTATTATCGGCACCGTTGCATATTCGGCCAGTTCGGTGATGCTTTTGTGCTCGAATGTTCGTGCCATTATACCGTTAACATACCGGCTCAGGACCCTTGCTATATCTTTGATTGGCTCGCGCTTGCCGATACCGCCGATGTCTTCGGGCTTGACGTAGATTGCACTGCCACCGAGGTCCGCCATAGCGACCTGGAAGCTGATTCTTGTTCGCAGGCTCGGCTTCTCGAAAAGCATCGCTAAAGTTTTTCCCCGAAGACAAAAATCGTTACCACCGACACTGTATAAACTTTTTAGCCGGTTGCTTATCCGCAGCAGCTCTTTTAACAGGTCTTTCGGACAATCGATTATGGAAAGAAATTTTTTCATTATTCATCCTCTTTCAAAACAGTATCAAGAATCTCAACGGCCTGGTCAATCTGGCTTTTATTTGCAATCATCGGCGGCATAAACCGCAGAACCGTATCCTGGGTGCAGTTTATGCGCAGGCCATTCTCCAGGCATTTATCGACTATTTCTTTGCCCGGGCCGGTCAGTTGAATGCCGATCATCAAGCCGACCCCGCGGATACTATCGATAATAAAATGTTTTTGCTTCAGCTCTTCGAGCTTATCCTTGAGATATTGCCCAAGCTGGTCTGCGTTTTCCAGAAGGTCATCTTCTTCTATCGCCTCGATGACCGCCACGCCTGCGGCACAGGCCAGGCAGTTACCTCCGAATGTTGAAGCATGCTTGCCGGGCACTAACGAGGCAGCCACTTTTTCCTTAGCCATCATAGCTCCTATGGCCACGCCTCCGCCCAGAGCCTTTGCCATTGTCATAATGTCCGGCTCGACGTCGAAGTGCTGATATCCGAACCATTTTCCGGTTCTGCCCATTCCGGTTTGGACCTCGTCTAAAATCATAACCGCCCCTTTTTCATCGCAGAGCCGGCGGATTGCCTGCAGATACTCCTTCGTGGCGATATTGATTCCACCTTCGCCCTGAATAGGTTCGACCATAACGGCCGCCACTTCATCGCTGAAAGCCGACTCGAGCGCGGTAATATCGTTGAACGGGACATAAGCGAAGCCCGGCAGCAGCGGCAGCAAACCTTCGTGGTGCTTCGGCTGAGCGGTTGCCGTCAGGGTCGCAAGAGTTCGCCCGTGGAAGCTGCCCTCGGCTGTGATAAACTTGTACTTCTCCGGCGATGTGTGCAAACGTGCGAGCTTCAGCGCTGCTTCGTTGGCCTCGGCGCCGCTGTTGCAAAAGAAGCACTTGCCGCCAAAGGCTCTCTCGCTGAGCAGCTTAGCTAATTTGCCCTGCGGCTCGGAGTAAAAAGTATTATCAACGTGCAGAAGCTCGCCCGCCTGTTTGCGCAATGCCTCAACGACCTTGGGATGGCAATGCCCTATGGCGCTGACGGCCCAGCCGGGAAACATGTCCAGTATTTTGTTGCCGTCAGCGTCGAAACAATAACAGCCTTCGCCTTTGACGATGACCCGCGGCAGCCGACCATAATTAGCGATAACATATTTGTCAAACAATTCAATAGTCTCCTGTGTAGTCATAATTTTTTTCCTTCGAAGTGCCTAAAGTGACAGCGAAGCTGTCATTCTGAGCGAAGCGAAGAATCTCTTTTACGTTGGCCAGATCCTTCGGCTGCGCCTCAAGATGACACGTAAGTGTCACTTTAGCTCACTTTAGGCACTTTTAATTATTTCCGTTCCAATTCCTTTGTCGGTGTAGATTTCGAGCAGTAGTGAATGCTCGATTCGGCCGTCGATGATATGTGCCTTCCTGACGCCTGCTTCCAGTGCCGTCAGGCACGCCTCAACCTTTGGGAACATTGCGTCGGTGATAATGCCGGCATCAATCATTTCCTTAATCTGTGTTTCATTTAAGCTCGAAACCCAGCTATCCTGGTCCTCAATGTTAGTTCGTATCCCGTGTGTATCGCTTATGACGACGAGCTTTTCGGCGCCGACCTGGGCGGCGACTTTGCCGGCGGCGCTGTCGGCGTTGACGTTTAACTTTCCGCCGGCCTTGTCTTTGGCCACCGAGGCGATGACCGGTATGGTCCCATCGGCGCAGAGTGTTTTCAGCAATTGAGCGTTTATATTCACAACTTGTCCGACCAGTCCGAGGTCAACTTTTCGCCCCTCTTCGCCGGCCAATCTCAGGGTCTCGGCAAACAATACACAACTGCCCAGCGAATGCAGTCCCATAGGCTCACATCCTAACTCGGTGAGCATCTTACAGATGGGAGTATTGATTTTATGCACAAGCGTATGCTCTGCTATTGTCAGGGTCCGCTGGTCGGTATATCGCCGGCCCTGCACCCAGACCGGTTCAAGACCTGCATCGTTCATTGCCCTTGTAATGGCCTTTCCGCCGCCGTGGACGATGACCGGCCGCATCCCGACCGTGGCCATAAAGGCGATATCGGTCAGCAGCTTTTTTTGCAGAGAGACATCATCGAGAATACTTCCGCCGAGCTTGACAACCACGATTCGCCCGCGGAACCGGCGGATATATTCCATCGCCTCAATCAATGCACCGGCTTTTGCAATAGCTTCTTTCACCTGCCTGATTCCTGAAAATAACACTTAAACGAAGGAAAGAGTTTATTGTCGCAGATATGATTCGTCAAGCGATATTTGTATGTCATAGTGAAGAGCGTTGCGAAGCACACGATGCCCGTGCTCGCGGAAGCGGGTATGGCAATCTCAAATCAAGGTTGAGTTTTAAGCTATGGTTTCGGTGTTTTTATTCTCTTTTTGATTTTTTCCCAGGACTGCGTTATGAGAAAACTTTCTTCCATATTCTCAATCATCTCGACAAACCTGTTCATCGGTACTGAAAAGCTGAGAATATCCTGAGGGATGAAAGGGCGTGCCGAAACGTCAAACATCCCCAGAACCCCTCTTGGATGGCCGGAATCTTTTTCCAGATAAGGATACTGAACTATGGAACCACAGCCGGCGGCAAACGGCGCAAATACGCCGTTCGGCTCGCATTCATCAAAGTTTGCAAGCGTAAACAGCCCTGATAGAACATCAGGGTGGGCAAAGACAATAACCACATCGGGTTCGTCTGACTCCTCGAGCATATCCCATCTCTTGAAAACAATGAGCTTACCTGGCGCCTCTAACTTTGGGACGTTTTCCATCATCTCTTTGACCAGTTCAGGCGTTTTTTTGTAACGCTCGCCCTCAAGCTTTCCGGGGATACCGCAGGAGAGGAAATATTCAAAGTTCTCCATAACCTCTGTACTAAATCCCAGATACTTTTTCCCCCCAAAACACCCAATTGACTCAGCGTCGAAGTAAATAGATTTTCCTGTCCTCACTTCACATAAATCAGCAAAAATACACCTGTGTTCAGTAGAAGGTTTCACCGCTTCGACCCCACGTGCCTCGTTAGTGTAGTAGAAGGTGATAGGAAGCTCCGCCCCGTCAAAATATTTTTCCCATTGACTTAAAAATACTTCCTTTATTTTCGCATCCATCTCATATTTCCCTTCGGAAATTTATGTCCCTGTACCAACTGCCATATCCCTTGTATAGCTGAAATCCACAAACTGCGCAATCTGTAGTTCAGAACAACTTCGTGCTATCGAGTAGAAAGGTTACCGGGCCGTCGTTGATGCTGTTTACGTGCATATACTCGCCAAACACACCTTTTTCAACAGCTACGCCCTGTTGTGCAATCAGTTCAATTACTTTTTCGTAAAGCTGCTGTGCCGACGCCGGCTCGGCTGCGGCGTCAAAGCCGGGACGACGACCCTTTCGGCAATCACCGTGAAGCGTAAAATTGCTCACTAACAAAATCTGACCGTCGACATCAAGCACATTTCGATTCATCTTGCCGGCCTCGTCTGCAAAAATACGCAGGTTCACAAGCTTGTCAGCCATAAACTGGGCGTCATTTACAGTATCTTCTTTGCCGACGCTAAGATAAATTAGCAGGCCCTTGCCGATTTTGCCTATTTTTTGGCTGTTGACTTGAACCTCAGCCTGCAAAACTCGTTGAATCACCGCTCGCATAAGTCCCTTTCAAATTTGGTTGGTTATCCAGTTAGCTTGACTAAAAACAGAATAGTTTCTCCTGATATCCTGCATCCTGGTTTCCTGATGGCCTGATATCCTTTAGAACCACGGCGTTGAGGTCGCTCTTCGAAGGTGCAGCTCATCTATAACGGCATTGCCTTTGTGCGTTACAAGATAGAGAACCAGTTCCGCGATTTCTTCCGGCTGCATAAGCTCATCCTTTTTTATATCCGGCCGAACTTTCTGGACCAGCTCGGTATCCACTCCGCCCGGACATAATAGATGCACACGGATATTCGAGCCTTTGAGCTCCTCAGCTAACGATATTGTCATCCCGCGGAGGGCATGCTTGGAGGAAGTATAAGCACTTTGAAGCGGATAACCTTTGACCCCGACGACTGATGCGATGTTGATAATATACCCCGCTTGCGATTTCCTTAACAGCGGTAGGGCTTCCCTGCAAAGGATAAACGGTGCACGGGCATTAATCTGCATACAGCGTTCCCAGTCTTCGGTTATGGTCTCTTCTAATCTTGCTGAATGAGTAACGCCTGCGTTATTGACGAGGATATCCAGTCGGCCGAATTTTTCGTTAGTTACTTTGACGAGGTTCTTGATGGATTCTTCTTTGGTAAGCTCGGTAACGACAATTTCCGCTTTTCCGCCGGCCTCTGTCACTTTGTCGGCGGTTTCCTGCAGTTTTTGAATTGAGCGTGCAGCTAAGACGACCGTTGCGGCCTCTTGTGCCAATGCAACGCTAACGGCTCTGCCAATCCCTCTGCTGGCGCCTGTTACTATCGCGACTTTTGAAGCTAATTGCTTTGCCATCCTTGTCAGCGTCGCCGGCGAGTCCTGGGCTGATTCTCCTGTTGCGTCTGGCCACTCTGCGGATACCTGCTTCTGCCGCGGGTGCGCGGCTCCTGGGTCTGTTGTTGTCTCAGTGCTTGCTGTTCCTCTTCCATTTTTTGAATAAGTGCCTCGAACCGCAACTGCCTGTACAGCAAGACCCCATCAATTGCCGCTGTTGTCTTTTTCGCTTCTTCTTCTACAGTAACACCTCGAACGGATTCTATGTCTAAGCGTAATTGCTGGTGCACCGCCTCGGCCAGGTTCGTTTTGTCTTCATCGGCCTGGAGCCATTGACGTATCTCGTTTTCTGTTTCTACGTCAAGTTGCTCGGTTGGTCTCCTTGTGCTTTGGGACCGGGTCGTTCGGGGCATTACGTCGCCACGGCCACCATAGAGGGGGTCTGCCATGTCATCTGCATATGGTTGCCCTCTCTGTGAAGTCCGACCTCTTGTGCTTCTGACAGAAGTTCGAGCCCGGCCACGGGTAGGCTGTGATTGTCTCAGCTCTCTTTTCTGGGTCAGAAGCTCTTTGCTGACATGTTTGAATCGCTCCTGTTTTTCGGTCAAAAGAGTGTCAATCGTCTCTGTTGTCTTTTTCGCTTTTTCTTCAACAGCGGCCTTTCGTATGACACCAATCTCATCCTCGAATTGCTTTTGCACAGTCCTTATCAGTAATGTTCTATTATCATATCTTGTCTGCTCCCACTGACGCATTTCATTTTGGCTGTTGGCGTCTACCTCCTCCAATGCCTTCTCCAGGCCAGCGAATGTCTTGACTCTGGCTCTAATCTCGTTCGGGTCGGCAAGTGTATCTACCTGAATGGGCGATTGCGCAACGGGTCTAAAGGTTCTGGTTCGGCGCTGAGTTGTTGTTTGCTCCTGATAGCCGGGATATGGATTTGCCCCTGCCATATCCCCATAATATCTGTCTCCCATCAAGTCTTCAAGGCTCGGCTCTTTAGCTCCGTGCTTGACCAATAAATCAGCGATTTCTGTATTCCTTCTCTTTTTCGCCAACGACAGGGCATTGTCGCCCCCTCCTATGATGTTGATATCAGCCCCCTTTGCGATTAGCAGCTCTACAGCATCCTTTTGGCCGATATATACCGCAGCCATTAGAGGCGTCTGTCCACGATTGTTCGTTGCATTGATGTCGGCGCCTTTGGCAATAAGGGGCTCAATGAGCGCCAGCCGGCGGTTCTGTATTGCCGTGTGCAGCGGTGTCCAGCCCATCCTGTTTTTTTCATTCACATTGGCGCCCTTTGAAAGGAGTAGCTGGACCTGGTCAATATCACCGTCACGCGCAGCATCGTGCAGTGTTTTAGCTTGTTCCTGCTCATCCTGTCTTGGTCGAGCTCGTACACCCCCTTCCTCGTCATCCATTTGATACGGCCCGGGCGCCGATCTTGCATAAGTACTTGCTCTGCGTTGCGGCCCTTCTGTCCGAGCGAAGGGCCTTTCCCTACCTGAGGGCCTTTCTGCTATTTGCGATTGTTCAAGAGGCCAGAAGACCTGGTCGCCGCCTTCTTCGCCGGAGCCCCATTTGCTGTGCAGCCCACCGTCATCATCGTAATCCTCTCCGAAACTGTAGAGTGTAAATCCCTGTATTGTTCGCTTATAGACAAGAGGCTTATCACTAAATGGGTCATTCGGCAATTCCTTGATATAACCGGCTGATACAAGCTGTGAAAGGGCATTAGGATATCCGTCGCTGTTGGCGTTATATCGCAGGATTGCAATAGTTGTTATTAAGGCCTGTTCATCCGCTCTGATACGAGATTCAAGCTCTATTACATTGGCAATTGAAGACCCGAGTCCTTCTATCAAAGGATTGTCTTTTGTTACAGACTGTGTTTGTTCATTGTGTAACTGCCAGGAGGTTTTTGCTGCCATTGTATCATAGTATTCAAGTGTGCTTTTCAAATACGGCTTAAAACCTTGGTATTTAGGGTCTGTTTCAACTTGCTCCTGCATAAATATTTTTTCGCCCCGAATATCAAATGGCTCAGTATAGTCTGTTACGAGCTGTTTAAATTTATCCTCCAGATTTTTCGTCATACCGGTATCAAGCATTTTTTGGTCGAGGATGTTAAACGCAGCCCTTATAGATAGAGCTTTTACAGCAATTCCCACCAGTTTTTCAACTAACGGCTTCGGCCCTTCTGACATTTGTGCTCCAATTGTATATAGTGTAGCTATATCGTTGAGAGCACTCGTTATATTGCCATCTTCGGCTTGTAGAAGTGCCCGAGCCTCTAAAGCCCAGGCTAATTTTCTTAAGGCTAATTGTCTTATGGTTGATAATTGGGACATATCAGCCTGTAGTCTCTGGCCGGTATATTTGAACCAGTAATATGGTTTCTGGCTGCCAAGCTGCAATTGTTCAAGCGCCCTGTTATTATCCTGCACCCATTTTCTTAACAACGCTTGTTCTTGTGCAGGCAGTTCTTTTGGCCTCCACCATTTTGATTGCTCTAAGGCCCCGGGTCTTTCTACGTAAAATTCTATTGACTTTTCGTAGTAAGGCGCTGCGTTATCGCTTTCAGGCCGCCCTGCTATTCCCAGCTTATTAAGCTCGGTGACATAATTAATCTTGGTGGTGTCGGGTTCCTCGCTTTCTGTACTGATAAGCTCTTTCTGCACCGATAGAAGATCAGAAATCTGGTCTATGCCGGCAAAGGTCGGGACGATGCTGAAAAAGGCGAGCAACAATAAAACTGATATTGAAATAATAAGACGCTTCATAATATATCCTCCGAAACAGGATGAACGTTAATCAAGAACAATTGACGGTTTTTTTGAATGACCGTTTAACGTAAATACACAATTATCTTCTTACCTAATTATACACCAAAATTTTTGAAAATCAACTTTTTCCAACGATTCTTTGATTCTTTTTCAGACCTCCTCTACACAGGCCAGGCCAATTCGTTCCGTGATATTGTCGAATTCGTCCAGAGAGTAAAACTCGATAATTATCCTGCCTCTTTGCCCATTTTTTCTTGTATCAATGTTTACCTTTGTGGCGAGCTGGCTGCTGAGTTTTCTTTCCAAGTCCAGGATGTGAGGCGGCTTTGAGCGAACTGTCGTCTTGGCCTGGCTGGTGCCGGTAAGATACCTTCGAACCAGTCTTTCAACTTCACGCACACTCAGCCGACCTACCAATGCTCGATTGGCTAACTTGCGGCGTAGCTCATCGGTCGGCAGTGAAAGTATTGCCCGGGCGTGGCCCATAGTCAATTGGCCTTCGGACAACATTTGTTTGATTTCCTGCGGTAAGTCCAGTAGCCGTAAATAGTTAGCGATAACAGAGCGGTCTTCGCCAAGTCGTTCAGCCCCCTGGGCCTGAGTCAAAGAGAAGGTGCTTAGATAATCCTGGTAGGCCTTTGCACGCTCTATGGGATTGAGATCTACTCGGTGTATGTTCTCAACCAATGACCATTCGAGTAATTGCTTATCACTTGCCGGTCGAATTAGGGCGGGTATGGTTGTCATTGATGCTAATTGAGCAGCTCGGAATCGGCGCTCCCCGGCAATTAACTGAAACCGCGAGCCGGAAGGGCGGACAATAATCGGCTGAATAACACCGTTAGCCCTGATAGACTCAGCTAAATCTGCTAATTCCTGCTCGTTCCATACCGTTCGTGGCTGATAAGGATTCGGCGATATATCATCAATGCTGAGTTCCTGCAAGGAGTCACGTAACTCTTTGTCTGGCGGGAAGTTAGAGGCTTCCACTGGAGTAGATAATAGTTCTTTTGCTTCTGTGGGCTCAGACATTATCGGACTTAATAATGATTGAAGCCCCCTGCCGAGGTGTTTTGTTTTTTCCTTTTTTTTGGTCATATAAGTGCTCCTTCACAAATCATAAGAATCCTTGTTTCATTTCCAGTTCTTAGCTGACGTTTGGGTATTCGCCCAAATAATATTTCGGGATTTTTACCGAAAATTCTGCAGCTTTCCAAGGCAAAAAAGTGTTTTTTTGTAAAAAATGTTTCACGTGAAACAATAGCGAAGAATAAGGTTCAAGAAGCATAGATCAGTGAAGAGTAATTGAACTGCTCAACCACAGCCCTGTATATGGCCAGGTGGCTAAGCTGCGGCGAATAATTTCTGAGCATGGAGCATACGGAAAAAGCGTTAGTCAAACAAAACGAAAAACCAAGGAGCTGGAATGACTGCTCTTAAATGAGTATAGGTCATTGCTGAAAGTTGGATATTATTATGAAAAACGCGAAGATGATCTTAGACTAAAGGTCGCGGTTTGTCAGAATAAGCAAGGAGGGATTGGCCTTTGATTTAGGTTGTCGATAGGGATCTGTGTATGAGCGAAATATTATTGCGTCAAGTTTAAATGTGTTATGTCATTCTGCGAAACTTGTCCTCGACTCCTATAGAGGAGCAGGAATCAAAAAAGCGTCAGTGATGTAAGTTGACCTAACACTATTAATCAATATTAATCAATTCAATGTTGAAAGACTACTATTTCGTTAAGAGCAAAGTGTTTCACGTGAAACATCAAAAAAGAAAAGGCGAAAATGAAAGACATAAGGTTGAAAAAAGGGGAAATTGCAGAGGTATATGAAAAATAAGAAAAATAAGAGGGAAAAAATAAAGGAAACTAAAATGTAATGCAACACGATAGACTGTTAGTTATGTATTATCCGAATATTCATACATATTATATTGGTAGTTGAGCAGAAAAGTTGTTTTCTGGGGCTTTAAGGGGTGTAATATAGGACTTTATGGGCGTAGAATGGCCATTCTGGTTTTGAAGGTAAGTATATTGACTCATGTGGTGTTCATATATTACAATAATTAAAGGGCCTTTTACGATTTTGTTTGTGTAGCGATGTCTATTCAATCACGATAAGAGAATAGAACAGAATCGGAATCCATCAAGACAAGACCACTGTTGGTTGGCTGTAAAATCGATACCGGAAGAGGAGAACAATGCTAAGAGCCATGAAAATCTTGTTGCTGTCGCTGGTGCCGGCCATATTTTGGGCTGGTTCGATTGGTGCTCAACATCTAATAGCCGACCTGGATGAAGCAAATGGGGCAAACATAGTTGACTTTGCCTTGTCGGCAGAGGACGGGGGCTTAAAAACAGACACGCTGGTCATCAACGAGTTTATGGCGTCCAATAGCAATTACATCCAGGACCCACAAGGCCATTATGATGACTGGATCGAGATATACAACTACGGTACAAGTGCTGTTAATATAGGGGGGATGTACCTGACGGACAATCTGTCGGTACCGACCACGTGGCGAATTCCTGATGGCAATCCGGCTGCAACGAACATTCCTCCGCAAGATTACCTCTTGATATGGGCCGACAACGATACCGCGGATACAGGCCTGCATGCGAACTTCAAAATCAGCACTGTCGGCGAGGAAATCGGCCTTTTCGACACCGATGGCAGTACACTGATTGATAGTGTTGCCTTTGGCGACCAGACGACCGATATCTCATACGGTCGCTTCCCCGATGCGAATGACAATTGGCGATTCTTTGGTTTTCCCAGCCCTGGGCAGCAAAATAATGGTGCGTATTTAGGCGAAGTTGCCGACACGAAATTCAGCTATAACCGCGGCTTTTACGATACTCCATTTTCTGTTACAATCACCACCGAAACCGAGGATGCCGTAATATACTATACCCTCGACGGTACTGAGCCGTATCATTCCGCTCATAGCGGACGGTTCCCTGGGGGAGTGGTCTATACTAATCCTATTCCCATCAATAAAACCACCTGTTTGCGGGTTAAGGCAATCAAGCCAGGCTGGAAACCCACAAATATTGATGCCCAGACTTATATTTTCCTCGACGATGTGATTCGGCAGGACCACCAGGCAACGCTGGACGCCGGATTTCCACGTTCATGGGGTGGCACAAGTCCGGATTATGGTATGGATCCAGATGTAACAGGGCAGAATGGAAAGGATTTGTTCAACGGTATCTATGCAGCCACGATACGAGATGACCTCAAGTCAATTCCTACCCTGTCGATTGTGATGAATATTAACGATATGTTTGGACCCGAAGGTATCTACACCAACTCCACGAGTCACGGCATAGGCTGGGAGCGTCCGGCCTCGGTAGAACTAATCTACCCTGACGGTCGTGAGGGTTTCCACGTTAATTGTGGGATTCGCATTCATGGCGGTTATTTTCGTCAGCACAATGCAACAAAGAAGCATTCTTTCCGTCTTCTCTTCAGGGGGATATACGGGCCGACCAAGCTTCAATATCCGTTGTTTGGCGAAGATGCAACCGATAGCTTTGAGACGATTGTTATCCGGGCCGGGGCCAATGACGGTTATTCCTGGAATGCCGCCAGATACACTGAACAGTACACACGTGATGAGTTTGGCCGGAGCTTACAGCGAGCTACAGGCAACGCCAGTGCGCACGGAATCTTTGTTCATCTCTACATAAACGGGATTTACTGGGGGCTGTACAATCCAGTTGAACGGCCGGACAACGCCTTTTCCGCCAGCTATTATGACGGCGACCGGGATGATTGGGACGCTATTCATGACAACTCGGCTCACAACGGAGACATGGCTGCCTGGAATCAAATGATTACGAAGTGCCGGCAGGCCGCGAGTTCCGATGAAGCGTACCAGGAGCTTAAGGGTAATAATCCCGATGGTACGCCGAACCCCGCATACTCAAATCTGCTCGATGTTACAAACTATATTGACTACCTGATAGTCAACCTCTGGGGAGGTAACTGGGACTGGCCCTGGAAAAACTGGTGGGCCGGCCGTGAGCGGTCGGATAATAGTACAGGCTTCAAGTTCTACTGCTGGGACTACGAAAATACTATTGGGAACAACCTGGACCGCTCACCGCTCAACAAGAACGCCCTGAACAATAATTTCTCTCAGGCCGGACAGCCCCATCAATCCCTAAAGCAAAATGCCGAGTATCGGCTGCTTTTTGCCGACCGCGTACATAAATTCTTCTTCAATGGAGGAATCCTAACACCGGAATCACTCATCACCCGTTATGCAAACCTGGCGGCCGGTGTGGAAAGGGCCATAGTTGCCGAGTCCGCCCGCTGGGGGGACCAGCATCACCATCCACCACTAACGCTGGCCGAATGGTACGACCACGGCCTTAACTACAATGACGGGCACGCCGGGCGGGACTGGATTCTGAATTACTACCTTCCTCAACGGTCCGATATTGTCCTGCAGCAGTTTCGTAATGCCGGTCTTTATCCAAATATAGATGCACCGGTCTTTCGTATCCACGGCTCATATCAGCACGGAGGACATATCTCGAAGGACAATCTGTTCTCTATGACCGCCGCCACGGGCACGATATGGTACACACTTGACGGCTCCGACCCGCGCACGCCGGGGACATCGGACGGCAGCATAAGTACCACCCTCGTGGCTGAGAATGCTGCCAAAAGGGTGCTCGTCCCAACCGGCAACATCAACAGCAGTTGGAAGGGGGGTGGGGCCTTCGACGACTCGGCCTGGAGGCTCTGCACCGGCAGCCCCGGCGGCGTGGGTTACGAGGCAGGCTCCGGTTATCAAAGCTATATCAGCCTTGATGTCAAAGACCAGATGTATAATGGCAATACTTCCTGTTACATCCGCATCCCGTTTGCCGTTAAGGCTAATGACCTGGCAGATTTCGACACTATAACGCTGAAAATGCGGTACGACGACGGATTTATCGCTTACCTCAACGGCACCGAGGTAGCCAGAGGCAATTTCACCGGAACGCCGGCGTGGAATTCCACAGCCTCCGCCCAGAACTCCGATTCATCGGCCGTGGTATTCGAGGATTTCAATCTCTCATCGTACCTGAACATCCTGCGTCGGGGTGAGAATATCCTGGCCATACACGGCCTCAATCAAAGGCCCAGCAGCAGTGACTTCTTAATCTCGGTAGAACTAACTGTAGCAGAAAGCGCCCCTGCTAACGACCTTGGCATTTCACCAAGCGCCATCAGATATACCGGACCGTTCACGTTAGACAAGAGCACACAAGTCAAGTCACGTCTATTGCAAGGCAATACCTGGAGTGCCCTAAACGAGGCCACCTTTGCCGTAGGTCCTGTTGCAAATAACCTGCGTGTTACGGAGATTATGTACCATCCACAGGAGACTGGCCAGCCGGAAGAGCCAAACTCCGAATTCATTGAACTAAAGAATATCGGAACGGAAACATTAAATTTGGACCTGGTAAGCTTTACGAACGGTATCGATTTTACCTTTCCGAATCTGGAACTTACAGCGGGCGAATACATCCTTGTTGTCAAAGATATAAGTGCGTTTACAGCTCGATACGGTATCGACCTCAATATAGCCGGCCAGTACTCCGGCAGCCTGGACAACCGTGGTGAAAGGATTGAACTGAAAGATGCAGCCGATGGAACAATTCACGATTTTGAGTATAAGAACGGCTGGTATGATATTACCGATGGCCTCGGTTTCTCTCTGACTGTAAAAGACCCAACCGGCGCTGACCAAAGCGACTTGAACAGCAAGAGCGGCTGGCGTCCAAGTGCCGGTGTTGACGGCTCGCCCGGCTGGGACGATACAGATGACGTCCCAACGCTTGGCGATGTGGTAATAAACGAATTGTTAGCTAATTCGCGCGCCGGCACCCCGGACTGGATAGAGCTATATAACACCACCGACCATAGTATCAACATTGGCGGCTGGTTCCTCAGCGACAGTAAGAATAACTTTATGAAATATGAGATTGCTGCAGGAACAACGATTGAACCAAACGGCTGCATTGTTTTTTATGAAGACCTGCATTTCGGCAATCCAAGCGAGCCGGGCTGTATCGTCCCATTTGCTCTGAGTAAGAACGGCGAGACATTGTATCTGCACTCAGGCCAGGACGGTGTACTGACAGGATATAGTGAGCAGGAAAAATTTGGCACCTCGGAAACCGGCATAGCCTTCGGCCGTTATCGTAAGAGTACAGGCACGTATAACTTTGTTGCAATGAGCCAGAACACTCCCGGTTGGGCTAATGCCTATCCAAAGGTCGGCCCGATAGTAATCAGCGAGATTATGTACTATCCGGATACCGAAGCGGACGCCGAATATGTCGAACTATACAATATGAGCGGTTCGCCGGTAACATTGGCCGAGTACGACAACGAGCAATCCATCTATGTTCCCTGGCGGTTCACTGACAGCGATGGCATCAGTTTCGATTTTCCGCTTGATACCACGATGGCCGCCGGTGAGTATTTGCTGTTAGTTAAGAGCAAGAACGCATTTAATTCGCGGTACTCGGCTGTTCCAACTGGAGTCCAGATATTTGAATGGGGACTGGGCAGGCTGGATAACGGCGGTGAGAATGTCGAGCTCTCTAAACCGGGCGACGAGGTCGAGGGCACGCGTTATTATATTCGGGTAGATCGCGTTAATTACAGCGATGGCTCACATCCTGTTGGCCAGGACGCTTGGCCGAGTCAGCCGGACGGATGGGGAGCATCGTTAAGCCGACTCTGGCCACAGCATTATGGCAATGAACCGAACAACTGGCTCGCAGCTTATCCTCCAACCCCCGGCTGGTAGATTCTTGGGGAGTTTTATCGGACCTCTTTTTCTTAAGGTCCAAAAAACCGTAATAAGACCTGCTCCGGCACGACGAATGGTTTGCGGTAATCCCTCGTTAAGAGTTTGTTTGCCCGATTTGAGAACTTCCCGGAGAATCTTTCTTTGCTCGAATTCATCGTTAAGCTCCTGTTATTGTCACTTATATACCATCAGCGCAAAGGCACAAACTCAGCCAAAAACCAAGTGAAACAGCAACTGCAAGCCCCGTTGGCAATCTCCCATTTTGTAAGATTTTCGGCGCTTGTACAGTCCCCGTACAAAGATAGATGACTATATCCCCGTTTGTTTCTAAAAAAGAATGCTTTTATAGTTTACGCTCTGCCAAGAGTCTTTAGGTATTTCTTTGACTTGCGCAGTCCCATTCTGGAGGCCTTCTTTTTTACCGCATCGTTCGGCCTTCCAAGCTTTGCAGCTATTTCGGCAGTAGGATTATTTGGGAAAAGTTTCTTGAGCAGAGTCAGCTCACCCCTCGACCATAAACCCTTTTTGAGCTTCTTTTTTTCCTTCTTTTTTTTGGCCATTATGTGACTCCTTTTACATTAACCGGACTTATGGCTTGTAACCCGCTTTGAACAATTATAACGAGTGACGCGGTAACAATCAAACAATTTTTATTTTCAAGGCAAAAAAAATAATTCTTCGGCGGTCAATTTTGCGTGCGTGTTTGGCAGGTAGGCGACGCGCAGAAGCCACGTCAATTCAAGGCCAATCTATGGCCGGATTCTATCAATTGACTCTGTAAGACCAATAGTCCTATGCCTAATTGTGGGTCGGCATCTATCGTTTCCCGGCTCGTCCCGCACCAATTAGGCGCGAGCCTACTCGTCTCTGCAAAGTGCTTCGCCGAAGCAGGAAGCTCAATCGGTGCGGGATGGACTTTAAGAGCGTTGTTTCGGTGGTCTTTTACGGCTGATTCGTTCGCCCTTTGCATGTCGGTCATCTTCCGCAGCTCGTCACTTCGTAGTTTCACTTTAACATCCGGCGAGATGCCCCAATTTTCGCTGCCCGGCTTTCCATCCTCGTCCCGGCTTTTTATCCTTTGTCCCGAAGGTAAATAATAATACGCTGTTGTGTATTTTAGTGTTGCACCCCCGCCGAGATGGCTCACTATTGATTGCACACTGCCCTTGCCGTAGCTTCTTTCACCGACAACAGTCGCCCTGTTATGCTTTGGTTCCTGCAATACCCCTGCCAAAATTTCTGAAGAGCTCGCTGAAGAACGGTCTATGAGCACGACCATCGGGTAGTCAGGATGAGTTTTTTCCTTGTGCGCCGATATATAAGTCGGCATCCCACATCGCGGTTGTATTCTCGCTATCAATCCTTCTTCTAAGAACCTGTCTGCTATTTCGATTGCACTGTTCAAAAGCCCGCCCGGATTGGAACGCAGGTCCAGAATCAATCCCTTTAAGCCCTGCTCTTCGAGCTGAGCAAGTATTTTATCGAAATCGCCGACTGTTCTGGAATTAAAGCTGCTGATGCGAATGTAACCAATTTTATTCCGAGCATCAATCATATACCGCCATCCACCCGTTTCGCTCCTTTGCCAGCCGCGGACTGAGGGAACAACTATGTTGGTTCTGCGTAAGGTAATATCCCTGTCTTGATGTTCGCCCTGGCGTTTAATCGTCAGAGTCACTTTAGTGCCCTCCGGGCCTGCAATACTCTGAGCCACGCAGTCAGGAGGCATCTCGCTTGTCTGGACGCCATCTACCGCCTTTATTACATCACCAGCCTCAAGGCCGGAATGATATGCCGGCGTATCAGGCAATACGCTTAGCACCTTTGCAGACTCCTGTTTTGTCGAGAACCTTATGCCAATCCCTGTAAACTGATTGGTTATTGATTTTTTAAAATTCTGTGCCTGGCTGGGCCAGCAAATAACAGTGTAAGGGTCAAGTGCGGACAACGCTCCCTTCGCAAACTGTGTAATCAGCAACTCCGGCGGCAACCTTCCCCACCCAAGGGGCAATTCGCTCAGTGCTAAAACTCGTTCAAAAACATCTATGAACTCATCCTTCCTTATAGCTGCCGGTGATTGGCTCACTTCATCCAACATCGCTGCCAGGCTTCTCTGTATAACCTTATATTGAATATCTCGTATCTTATACCTCATCTTAAGATGTGAATTGCTCATCACTTCCGCCAACAATTTGCAGCGATTGACAGCTTTGATTGTCATCCTGCGATAATCAACAATGTTAACGTAACTGGAATCCAGATAGTCCACGGCGTTAAGGAACATTTGTTTTTCTATGCCTGCATAACGCTCTTGGCAGCTCTGGCATGGGCTGTCTTGAAGGAATGCCACAATATCGGCCTTGGCCAGAAGCTGTTTAGCATAGTCCGAGTACTTCTTGTCGTCTTTGTATATCTGCTCCAGCTTGCTATAGCAGATTTTGTACGCATCGAGCCATCTACCTTTTGACTCGAATTCGGCAGCGATGCGTTCGGCCTGCCGGACGGTTTGCCTGACAAGAATATCGTTGAGCAAAGCCTGTTCCTGCTTTTTGCTGGAATACTCTAATGCCTTCGATGTTACTGCCAAAACTTTACTGACGTCATTAATGTCTTTTGGAAAACCCTTCTGTCGAAGTTTTTCAAGCTCACTTATCTGCTCTCGATAGGCAACATTTTGGGACGCTTTTCGCCGGGCCTTTATGGCCATATATTCATCAATAATTGTCTCAAGCTGCCTGAGACCTTTGCTCTCAACGGCAGCCGATTTGCGAACAATCTCCCGGGCACTTACGAAATTGCCTCTGCGAATCTCCTTGCAGACCGAGTCAATCGCTAATGCAGCCGCTGGCGACTCGCCTATAACATGAGCAGCCTCGATAAATCGGGGCTGAGGTGGCGCGCTTCCGGCAGCTATGTTGGTGTGTGCGCACAAGGCCGCGAAGAGCACAATCAACATTGGCCAACCTGCCGAGACGTGACCTTGGCTCGGCTGGAGGGCAGACGACCTATAATGTTTATCGTGGTCAGGACCCGACATAAAGACCTCCTACCTGGATGAAAGATTAAGCTCCTAAGATGACTATCGGTATATGCCAGGCCTGAAAATAATACTTTTTATACTACAATCCCGGAAAGGACACTGGCGCCTGAAATTAAAGAAATTAGAGAAGAGCGGACGCTCTATTTTGCAGGAGCGATAAAGGAAAGGTCCGAGAATCTTAAACAAGGATACAAAACAACTACTACAGAGCTTCGAGTATTTTATTGCAAAAAAGACGTCTGTGTAATTTGTCGTTACCGGGATTGGTTATTATGTTTTATGTAGTCAAAAAACGGTTTTTTCCTAACGGCCATGCAATTATGGGGCAGAAATAGAGACATAGCAAATGACTTACAAGAACCGAACAAATTGTATAGCTTTTGTACGCAGTCCCGTTAGGGATACTGCGTATATCCCTTACGGGAAAGGCAAAACTCGTTTCCTTGTGCTCGCATTTAGCTGTTTAGCACTGCTTATAGGGAGCGCGGCCGGGGGAGAACCGCAGCAGGCCAAAAAAAGTCTTTCGTGCAAGACACTGAGAACAATGGCAAGAGTATATATGGCCTATGGAGAGTACACAAAGGCACAACCGCTGGCGGAGCGGGCATTAACTCTGGCAAAAAGAAATTGCGTGGACAATTCTGAACTTGCCATGTGCCTGATTGATTTGGCGACACTTTATAAGAATCAAAACAATCTGCTCGACGCTGAAAAGATGTGTAAGCTGGGTCTGAAACTACAGAAAAAAGCTCTTTACGAAAAGCATCCTTACGTGGCTTACACATTCAGAACTTTAGGGTCAATCTACCAGGAGCAGGGCAAGTATGACAAAGCCGGTGCCGCTTTGGACGAAGCAATGGCTATTATGCTCGACAGTCATACTGAAAATGACAAGGCACTGGTCCCATTCTGGGTGGATATTGCCGGCCTTCTCGTTGCAAAGCGTGATTTCAAAGAAGCCGAAAGTTACTATCACAGGGTAATGACCTTAATCAACAGCAGCTACGGGCCGGAACACCTTTACACGGCAAACGTCCTTGGTAGTGTAGCAAGACTATATACGCTACAGGGAAGGTACGATGAAGCCCAAGAGCTAATTGACCGTACAGTGGCAACACAGGAAAAAATTTACGGCCCCGACAACCACCTTATAGCGCCGAGCTGGTTGACCAAAGCAAGAGTGTGTCAGGCAAAGGGCAACTACGTCCGTTCAGAGGAATTGATTGAAAAGGCGCTGTCCGCAGTTAGAAAAACCGGCAACCTGGCCATATACGCAAAGCTCGAACGACGTGTAGAGGAAATCCGCGCAGGCAGCCAGACCACATCCGGCCCGGTCGCAAAGGCCTTAGGTGGTTAAATTACCACCCTCAAGATAGACTGTAAAAAATAAGCCCGCCCCTTTTAGGGACAGGCTTATTTGGTTAAACAATCAATAATCTGTTGTTCTAATTCACCTTATTATTCGCCGAAAGTTTCACCACTTTCCAAACGTGTTGCAACAAATGCGGCGATGTTGCTGTTATCGCTCTCTGTTATGCCTGTACCGTATTTTCCCATAAGAAAGGCGATAGAATCACCATCAGCTACCGGTGAACCCATTTCAGTGTCCAGAACAGCTAAATATCGAACGAAAGCATCGATGTATTCTATAGCTGTAGCATATTGGGTGCCATCGTTGACGCGTCCTGCGAATGCTGTAGCAATCGATGTAGCCATTTCCGGCGTGAACGGTGCACCAGCCGGTGCCACCGTGTTAAATACCTGATTCAAAGCAGCCATTCCGGACCCGTCTTCATCCCTCAAGATAGTAGCAGCGTTAAGGAGCCTTGCGCAGCTCTCGCACGGCTGGATATTCGTGTTGAGGGCGAAAGAATTCGCCAGGGACACTTGAATAGTGTCTCCTGGAATTCCAAGCTCCGAGGACACTGCGGCAACCAGAACAGGACAGCCTTCCACTCCTAACGTTAGCGGTTCAAGTGCCTCACCTGCTTCCTGATAAAGAGGAGCTGGAGGCAAAGGATTCTCAAGGACCCAGGCCCTGCCGTCCGTGATAACAGGATTTTCAAGGCCGGCACCACGGAGTATGTAGTCACCACCGATAAAGTCCTCAAAGGCCGCTATCGCAGCCGGGTCACCGACAAAGGGCAGACGACCGAAATTGATAGCCTGGAACAGCCATTCGGTTATACGAGAAACAACCTCCAGCCTGTCAACATCGAAGACCCTGCCTTCAGGTTCTACAGGTGGTCCCTCAGGTTCACCCCAATATTCCATAAGGTAGTCTTCCAGTGTATCAAATTGAGAAAACTCTTCCAAAAGGTCATCAACAGTGTCATATCCCAAAACGTACAGGAGGTCTTCAAGAGAGGCAAATCCATATAGATTCCATATTCCCGCTTCCGGTGCGCCAAAGTCTCCTAAGGTAACGGTGTCATAGGCATCGATAACCATTGTTCCCTGTGGTTCAAATTCAGGTCTGGGTTCAAGGTATCCGCCATTGCCATTGGAGTAGCCATCTAATATCATATCGTAAGACTCAATGCTAACCGACCCGCTGACATCAACGTCTCCATCTGTACTTGCAACATAGATTGCGACATCGATAGGTTCGCCTTCGTCCCTGAGCACTCCACCGATAATCGCCGGTTCATCCAGCAAACCAATAGCAGCACGGTCATCAATGCCGGGAAGCTCTAAACCTCCTATAGAGTCTAAATAGTCTTCAACAAGGCTCTTATAGAGAGCGAACTCTCCTTCTTCCAACTCTTCTATGTTATATCCAAGTCCTTCCACATAGTCTTGGAAGCCTTGACCGGCCTCTTCAAGTAAGCTGCCATACTTATACTGTAGGCTATCTATATAGTTATCAAAGGCCTCCCAGGTGTCAATGCCTGTAAGGTCGAATTCTTCAGAAGTGGAAGTGTAGTATATTCCCTCGGCTATTAGTTCGGAACCCGTCCCTAACTTCAAGTCTTCCTTGCTTATAATCACTATTGCCGCCTTTCTGTCCGGGTCGAGAGGCAGCTCAACACCCATGTCATCAGCCTGGCTGGAATAGCCCTCTATGGTAACATTGAGCGTATCATTCTCGAGGCCGTCTTCGGTATATATCTTGCCGTTCTCGGAGACGATGGATACACCGCCAACTTCCGCCGGATATACTACGCCAGCTTGTGGTTCTGGTGGGATATCTGGGTAGTCGCTGCCGTCCCACCAGTAGAAGCCACCAAGGGCCGTTATGTCCCCGGCGATTTGTATATCACCGTTACCACGTATGTACAGGTTGCCTGCGGTCGCCACTGCAGCTTCTTCGTTGAGCAGACTACCTGGATTCTGAAGGTCAACCGCCAGGTCGGGGCTGCCACCAAATATAGTCAGCTCACCCGGGGTATACTTCCATACCTCACCTTTAGCGGTAACGGTGCCGCTCTGGGCCGTTATGAACTGGTCCCCGTCCCATACCCATGCACCAAGGTCTTCATCGAAAATCCAATCGCCTTTAATAAGCTCTGCATTGGCATTGAGCGTAACATTGATGGCGGCTGTAACATCACTACCAAGATATATGGTGTCATCATCGGCATAAATGTCGATACTACCACCGATCGAAGTAAGGTTGCCCATAGCTACTACATCGCCTACAGGGAACTCGTCTTTAAAATCAATACTTGTATTAGCAGTCAGGGTCATATCACCGCCTGATGTGACATCGTCATTGAGCGTAATGTTATTGCCATACATATCTATAGTACCAACGGCATCCACGGTACCCTCGACAAGAACATCGCCACCATAGATATGTGGGTTAGGATACTCGTGATAATCGTGACTGTCGGCATTCAGTTCGAGATCACCGGCTGAATCTACGTTGCCGCCGAGCAAGATATCGTGATGTGCTCTAACAACCATATTGCCGCCGGTTGTTTGCAATAATCCATCAACCTGTACACGACTGTCACTATAATCAGCCGGCCCTCCTGAACCAGCTTGTAGCTGCATGCTGTCGGCGATAGTATTTCCCGCAATATACAAGTCCCCACCAAGGAAACCACTTCCGGAAGTGTTCGAGGACATGGTCAGTGCTCCGTCAGCATCCACACTTTCATATACTAGGCCGTTCCAGGTGCCATAAATGTTAATGTCGTCACCTGCCCGGACATCTATACTGCCGCCGTCGGTCGTAGAAAGCTTACCGTAAACTATAACATCGTCATTCCAGTCACCGCCGGCCCATATCCTTATATTATTGTTAGCAGTTACATTGCCATCATCGGCATAAGCCTCGCCGATTATGATTTCGTCACCGGCATCCATCGTCATCTCACCGACCGATGAAACGTTTTCTCTAAGCTCGATGTTTTCATCGGCGCCGACAGCTAACGTGCCATCAGATACAACATCTCCGGAAACAGTAACATTTACACCGGAAAGTTGCATATTGCCGTAAAGGGCACCATCGACAGTCAAATCGCCGCCATCGCCGCCTAAACCATCATCGCTGTCAGCGGTCAGGATAAGTGTGCCGTCTGCATCTGCTGATGTTGGTGTAGCATAAAGGTTGATATTGTCAACAGCCGTAACCGTGATATTCCCGCCCGAGTCTTCCGAGGTTTCAAGCAATCCATGTGCGTAAATATCATCTCCAGCATCAAGTATCAGGTCACCAGGCACTTTAACATTACCCGCATAGCCATCAGTCGGGTCAACCCAGTGGTTAGTGACATCAGCAACGCCTAACATTATGTCGTCACCTGCTTCAATAGTTAAACTTCCAACACTTTGTGTAGATAAAATCCTACCGCCTGCTAAAACAACGTCATCATCGGCATCGAGCTTTCTGTTACCCCAAATATAGGTATCTCTATAGAGCAAAATATCTCCGCCCGCGGTAACGTACTCAGTAGTATTACCGCCGTAAAGAAGTATCGAGTGATATATGGCATCCATGTCGACATCATCGTCGAGACTTTGGATAGTTCCCGAGGAGTGATGCAAGTAACCGCCACTTCCATCTGCGTCACTATTAGAAGTCAGCTCCATCCGTCCTTTAGAGTAAATATCACCGCCAAGCAAAACAGAGGAGTTACCGGCAATGTCCAATTCACCATCCTCAACTCTCACTTCTTTAGTCTGAACAGAATTATCACCAGTAACATAAGAGCCGTTATAGCCGCCAAACATATCCAGGTTGCCGGTGGTTGTCTTGTGGACATAGCCCTCGGTGGTAAGCTTTCCGGTCGTAGCCTCTATTGTCTGGAGAGCACCTCCGTTAAGCACTGTGTTGTTATGCAGGGTGACATTGCCGGAAGCTTGTAAGAGGTCACCGCCAAGAATTGTGGTGTTATCCGAAGAGTAAATGTCGATATCACCATTTTCGTTGATGATGTTGGCCAAGGCCGTCATGTTGCCGATGTTATCACCCGGAGGATTGTCAATGCTCTCGGCGTCGGCCTTAAGTACCAAATTACCGGCAGACATGAATCCCGTCCTAACAAGACCATTTAACGTGATGTGGCGGTCTGCTTCGACTGTCAGGGCACCATAGCCTTGCAATGTTGTATCGGCCACTACATCCTGACCGGCATCGAGCTTCCTGTCCTCAACTATATTTGTGTAGTTGTGGAGCAAAATATCCTCACCGGCGGTAACATAGTTCGTCGCATTGCCGCCGAGTAGATTTATCCAATTACGTTTCGCCGATAGATCAACATCTCCGTCGCGACTCTCGATGGTTCCCCCGTAGTGGTAGAGGGGATTAACGTAGTCGGTTCCATCATTATCATTAGCACTGAGCCACATATTGCCTGAAGAGTAAATATCTCCATCAAGATAAATAGAAGCATTGCCTTTAATGTTCAATTCGCCATCTTCAACCCTCACTTCTTTAGTCGATACGGAATAAGGAGGAATGGACTCGTCATAACCACCAAACATATCCAGGTTGCCTGTGTTTGTCTTATGGACCCAGCCATTCGCATAAAGCGAGCCGGTCGTAGCCTCTATTCTCTGGACAGCTCCGCCGTTAAGCTCGGTGTTATTATGCAAAGTGATGTCGCCGGTGGCCTTAACATGGTCGCCGCCAAGATATGTGGTATTATCAGAGGAATAAAGGTCGATATTGCCACCTGCTTCAACATTGGAGGCTAAAGTGAGGTCATCAAATGCAGTCATCTCAATGTCTGCGGCAGAACTAACCATCCCGTCCACCCGGATATTGTCGCCATAGACCAATATGTCATTGTCAGAACCACCCTCAGTGGTCAGCTTGCCCATGGCCCATACGTCGCCGCCGGGCACTGGCTCAGGTTCTTGTTGTTCGTTCACCGTGTCGGCGTCAGCCTTGATTGTCAGCGTCTGAGGCATACTTCCGATGACCGTCACATCGCCGCCGAGCGTTACGTGGCGGTCAGCTTCAATAGTCAGGCTCTCTTCAGCAGTTAGAGTCTTGGCATCATACTTATCCAGATTCTCATTGTAACCCAGCCTCATATCCTGACCTGCTGTCAGCGAGATAGGACCATACGCATACGTATTGTTGTTGAGCCATATATCTCGGCCGGCATCGACATCCTCATCCAGGAATATCGCATCATCCAAGTCATCAGGCCCCTCGTTCTTGGCAGTAATCTTGACGTCGCGGCCGGCGTTGATAGCGCCCTGGGCATAAACTTTACCGAGACTTGATTCTATGAGAACGTCACCATTCGTCGCGGTTAGTGCCTCAGTGGTTATGTCACCGCCAGAATCGCTGTCATTAAGATTTATAAAGGTGTCGGCTTGTGCTGCAATGGAGTTCCAGGTATCAGCTTTTCTTGAAGTAACCGAACCAGCGGTGCTTGTCGCCGAAAGGTCGGTATTACCACTATTGAACACATCGTCGAGGGCCTGCTCCATATTCAGGCTGTCATGCTGCGTAAGCGACAGGAGTGAGGTGTCAGCATCCATACGGACAGCTTCGGCCTCTATCGCTCCGCCGGTAGCCTCGATTGCAAGGTCGCCCAGCGCGGTCAGCAGTTCCAGAATATAAACATCGTCACCGGCTTTGAGTGTTATATCGGAGGCTGCCTCTGTGTTGTCATTCAGGATAAGGTCATCGGCAGCATCAACACTCGCACCCAAGTATATCGTATTCTCCGATGCCGAGATATCTATATCACCGGTGGTAGAAGTAAGGGTGCCGGTGGTAGTAATATCACCACTGCCATCACTGTCATAATCGGCTTCAAGCATTATCTCACCTGCTTGAAAACCTCCAACAGCTCCATCGAGTTCGATATCTCTATTTGCGACGGCTGCTAATTTTCCAACGCCTGAGATGGCTGTGGAATATACATCGCCTGCAGCAAGAAGCACTTGTCCGGTTGCGTTGATTGTGCCGGAGTTGTCAACCGTATTGTTAGCAGGGATAGGCGTTTCTAAATCTGATGCAACTTCAATATAAACATTACTCTCCGAGTGATTAAGATATACCTTATCGCCCGCTGCTAACACAACTATCGGGCTGGTTATAGTGCCGGTGCCGGTGTTAATGACCTGCGTGCCAACGAGATAAGCACTATCGGTAGCGTTAATAGTTCCCTCGTTGGTTACTGATGCGCCGGTGCCTTCACCTCCGGGACCGCCTTGGAATTTCATCTTGGTGATTACGCCATTCGTGAAGTCCAGGAAGTCTTGGTCTGTCATATTTAAACCGGAAGCGACCAGCTTGTTGACATTGATTTGAGAATTTGGCCCGAAGAGGATGCCGGCAGGGTCAATTAGGTAAATATTGCCGTTGGCTGTGAAACTGCCAAGAATCTCCGTACCGTCACCAAATACTTTGAATAACGCGTTACCGTTTGGGGGCTGGGCGCAAGTGACAGAGTGAAGGGCAGCTATATCAAAATCGCTAAAGGAGCCGATCGCACCATTAATAGCCGTCATATCTTGGTGAGTGCCGCCATTAAGTGGGGTAACAGTAATCGGGCCCGGCGTAGATGTCATAACCACCTCAGCCAGGGCAACCTGCATCGGTACTGCTAACAGGATACAGTACACTAACAAGCAGGCCACAATTTGTCTTACATAATACATTGTTGAAATTTTTCGTAGCTTTTCCATCATTCTTTTCCTCATTTTAAGTCCCCTTTTATAGTTTATATCCATAACCGATTTATATTTCCTTGCCGACTACGCCGTCGGACATAATCTACTTTTTTTACCATTTCAGCATCACGCCAACGTTCACCTGGCCATTATACTTTTTTGTATTATCAGTTGCATTGAGCGGACAGCCGTAATACACAACTCCACTAAAGTTATCCCCAAGCTCAACAATCGCACCACCGCCTATGGATAAGAGCTCTTCATGGTTCCTGTCTGTTCCAACAGGGTCTATTACCTTAGCCCATCCATAGTCAAAAAAGACCAGGGGAGCAAGCTTTCTAACGAAGGGGTTTTTCTGTCCTTCTTGTTCTGCCCTGTTGCCGCCGGCCTCTTTTGCCTCCTCGTATTTCACAAGGTCGAACTCATATTGGACGGAAGCAAGTATGCCGCCATCGGCAACAACTTCGTATTCATCGTAGCCTCTGACGGAGTACATTCCGCCAAAGGAGGTCATTTTCGCCGGGACCAATCTTTCGTCCGATGTTATCCATCGGAAGGAGCCGCTAAGCCGCCCGACCTTATTCGAATCCAGATACTGGCTGTGAGCGGCAGAAGCAGTGTAAATTGTAAAATCGGTTTCAGCATTTGTTCGTGCCTGGTTAAACTCGTACGCTCCGGATTGGCCGCCTAAGCTCACATAGCGGTCAAATCTAAAGGAGGTTTGCGATATATCGTCTGAGCGATGCAGGTCAACCCCACTTCCCCACAGCCAGAACCTAACGTCATTTCCCTGAATGGGGATTTCTACAAACTCGGTGTTTACCCTGCTGTTTGTATGTTCAAGAGAATCTTTAACATCAAAGAACCAACCATCGTCCTGGAAGAGGTTATAACGCAGTATTCCGCCATAGAACGAACCTCGACCAAGAAAGTTGAACGGACCCGACTCCGGGCTTATATCAAATTCGCTGTGACCGCCATAAAGGTTAAGGCGCAGCCGAGGTCCTAACAACGGAAAATCGTAACTGCCGAACATTCCGTAATTCTCCTCCAGGGTCGAATCCCACGGGGCCTGATAAATTGCAGTAAATGTGTCGTCTATGCCAAAAAGATTGGTGTTGATGACCCCAACTCTTGGATTCCATTCCCTTTCTCTGGTGCCGGAGTTATCTGCCTGGATGAACCAATGCCAGGGATTTGCTTCATAGATATTGTATCCCACAGCAATGGAGTTTGGTTCAGCTCCCTGTGATACGATCGCAGAAACATACCTGTCAGGGTTTAGGTTGAGCAGGTTGACAAAATCATCCAGCTCTTTCTGACTTGCAGGCTCTTCGACTTTTGCGGGCGACCAGTCAATAACTGCAGAGCTGCTGAGAAGGCCCTTTTCAACTTTCTCGTTTTGAGGATTGTAATAGGTTGTTGTAACTTCACTGACCAACGCCTCCAAAACTCTTACAGGTAGAATTTCATCCTCCAGTCGCCTGCCTTCTTTGAGTGCTTCCGAGGGAACATACACATATATACCCGCATAATTCTTGTCCTGGTAAACCGAGAGAAGATATTGGGTAAAACCCTGAATAGTCCTTGTGGAAACCTGGCGGGGCTCGCCGGGCCGTATAATTATATCGTGCAGGATTCTAAGGTCGAAAAGGTCAGTGCTCTCGGCCTCCTGCAGGGGTTTGTCCGAAGCATTATAAATTGAAGGCATATCCTTCAACAATTCTGCAGTTGATATCAGGCTGTTGCCGCTGATGCGTAGTGCTCTTACGGTTAAAGTTGAGGTAGTATCTTCGGGCAGTTCCAGTGTCGCAACCAGTGGTGCCTCTCTTCGCAGTCGTAGCCCAATATTTACTTTTGTCACCTTCTCCTGGTAATCATCCTCGATTTGTTTTTTCTGGGCGGTGTACTCGGCGGTTTCTCTCTCTTCGAGCTCTGCAAGTGCTTCCACGTACTCTGCTTCGAGTTGGGCAACCTTCTCCATATAATCAGCAGCCAGCTTTGCTAAACCAAAACTTTTCTCTAACTCCTTCTTGTCCTGGCGGAGCTTGCGCTCGAGGTTCGCCTTTTCAGTCTTAATCTCTTTGACCTGTTCTTTATCTGACTTCGCGAGTTCGGCCTTTTCGTCGAGTTTTGCCACTGCTGTTTTGTGCTCTGCTTCGAGCCGGGCAACCGCTTGTTGATACTGCTTGTACTCAGCATCCAGCTTTGCCTTGTCTTTTTTGGCTGCTGCTTTAGCCTGCTCGTACTCTTCAGTGAGCTTAGCCTTGTCCTGCTCAAACTTGCGTTTAATGTTTGCCCGCTCGGCCTTAAGCTCTTCGTCTTGTTTTTTAATCTTGGCATTTAACTCGGCCAGCCTGGCTTTCTTTTCACGCTCTGCTTGAGCGATTTCAGCCTGGGCCTGTCTCTCAACCTCGGTGTCTAACTTTGCGAGTCTGGCTTTCTCCTCGCGTTCGGCTTTAGCTTTAGCGGCAGCTTCTCGCCTGGCTTTAGCAGCAGCTTCTCGTTTGGTTTTAGCGGCAGCTTCTCGCTTGGCCTTCAATTCTTCGGCTGCCCTGGCTTGCTCCTCGCGTCTGGATTTAGCTTTAGCATCAGCCCTGGCTTTTTCCTCCCGTCTTAACTGTGCTTCGGTCTTAGCGGATGTGGGCCGGGCAGGTTGTTGAGCAGTTTCCGCAACGCAACCCACGCACGCTAAAAGAAAAGCAAAAACGAGAGCAAAACACATTGTTCTTGTCGCATTATTCATTATTCTTCTCCTTAAATGTGCCTGTTAGATTTACATGAATAATCGATTCTTGGTTAGAACCGCGGCAAGAAATCTATCACACTCCTCCATCGAAGGCCAGAAAAAAATCCCCAAGTTTTAAAAAATAACTAACTTCCAAATATCACATCACCACATCACACCCAATAAGGAAGTGCATCAGAAAACATTCTACTATTATATCAAGTCTTCACGTTAGAGGTCAAGGATAAAGTTTGCTAAATCCCTTATATTGCCTATATTCAATCCTTCATTGCTGGGGGTTTGTCCCACTAATAGGTGCTAAAACCAATAGGTGGCTGTAAACAAAAGACTTGAGTTTTGTAAACCTAAAAATACAAAGTCTTATAATAACGCAGAATTACGTATTTTGCCAGGCAATAAACAGACATGCCCCAAGTGCTCTTTCACAAGTGAATTGATGAGTATTGTTGGGTTTTCTTGGTGAAAGACATCAATGACCGGAGCTCATAAGTTAGCAGTACATCAAGTGAATCCCTGCAGTTTTCTAACCTATTGCAGCCCCCCAAAATAGTCCTATATCCTGAGTTCTATGTTCCCAGCTAAATGTATGCTTGAGAAGAATAACTAAAGGAAATAATGAGAGCAAAATTTTTTCTGAAGACATTAAATTCTACCATTGTAACTTCTATAAGGTCAATGCTTATACTCTTTAAGGGCACTGTATAAAACAGGTACTACAAGCATAGTAAGTATCTCAATTGTCATACCACCAAAGGAAGGTATTGCCATCGGCACCATTATATCCGAGCCCCGCCCCGTGGAAGTAAGCACCGGAATCAGTGCCAATATAGTCGTCGCGGTTGTCATAAGGCAAGGCCTAATCCTGCGCTTGCCCGCCTCTATCACCATCTGACGAGTCTCGTCAACGCTCGCAGGCGTTTTTTTCTGGAACGATTGCTTCAGATATGTGCACATCACGACACCATCGTCCGATGCAATTCCGAACAGTGCCAAAAACCCTACCCATATCGCCACGCTCAGATTGATAGGGTGCACGCCGAAAAGCTCCCGCATATTAACGCCGAATACACTAAAATCCAGGAACCATTCCTGACTGTAAAGCCATATCATCAAAAATCCGCCCGACCAGGCAACAATGATTCCTGAAAAAACCAGCAGGGTGGTGACTGTGGATTTGAACTGGAAATACAGAATGATAAATATGATAAAAAGCGCCAGGGGTATAACCACCGAAAGCGTCTTGGCTGCGCGAATCTGATTTTCATAGCTGCCGGCAAACGTATAACTCACGCCTTCCGGTATAACAAATTCGCCGCTGGCAATCTTGACTTTTAGATACCGCTGACATTCTTCGACTACATCGACCTCGGCGTGACCGGGTTTCATATCAAACAGCACATAGCCAATAAGAAAGGTATCTTCGCTCTTTATGGCCTGAGGACCACGCACGTAGCGAATTTCCGACAATTGGATTAGTGGTATCTGTGCCCCATCGGATGCGGGAACTAAAATCTTACCTAACGATTCAATCTGGTCCCGCAATTCGCGCACATACCTGACCCTAACACCAAATCGCTCGCGCCCCTCAACCGTTGTCGTAATGCGCCGCCCGCCTATTGCAACTTCAATAACGTCCTGTATCTGCCGAATCTTTATCCCATATCTGGCAATGGCGTCACGGTCTATATCAATCTCAATGTACGGCTTGCCGACAATCCGGTCGGCTATTACGGCAGAAGGTTCCACACTCGGAACTTCCTTGAGAAGACGCTCAATCTCCAGGCCGACCTGATCGATTGTATCTAAGTCCGGTCCTTTGACTTTTACACCCATCGGCGCACGCATACCGCTCTGGAGCATTACTATTCGCGTAGCAATCGGCTGGAGTTTCGGCGCGGAGGTCGTGCCCGGTATCTGACCGGCCTTTACAATCTCATCCCAGATGTCATCCGGGTTCTTAATCTTGTCTCGCCATTGCCTGAACGGCCGTCCACGACGGTCCGGTATAAGCTGACCATTTTCATCACGAACAAATGTCGCTGTCTTTTTGTCATACCGGAAGCGAACACGGTGCCCATCTTTGTCGGTAATATACTCAGGCTTATAATTGATAACTGTTTCGACCATAGAAATTGGTGCAGGGTCAAGGGGGGACTCCACCCGGCCAATTTTGCCCACTACCGACTCGATTTCAGGAATTGCGTTAAATGCCATATCCTGCTTTTGCAAGATATCGAGGCATTCCCCGATAGAGGCATGGGGCATAGTGGTTGGCATATACAAAAACGAGCCCTCATCCAAAGGTGGCATAAATTCCTTACCGAGGCCGGGAAAGCCATGCACGCCGGCATACCACAATCTGTTCGACCTCAATCCCTCCGGAACAAAGAAAAAGACCCGACCAAAGCCAAGCCACACCATCAAACCTATGACTACAACTGCACCCGGAATCGATAAGAACGCTATCTTATGTCGAAGGCACCAGCCTAAAATTACGGGATAGAACTTCTGGAAAACCCGGAAAAACAAAAGCAGCCCGCCGATTAACAATGTCACAAACACCAGGTTTCGCACCATACCTCTGTCCGAGCCCAACGGCAGCCAGTGACCGGTAAGTATTATCCCAACCAGAGCAACTGCAGCGGCATTGGCAATCAGAGGCAGCCAGCCGTTTACTTTTTTTGGTATGTAGTCTCTTGAGAGATGGTAAAGTGCGATTGTGCCGATAAGAGCACCTATCCACCAGGCAAGCCGGAAAGCTGCTATAACGGCAGCAACAACTAATATTGCCCCCAATACGTATCGTTTAATCTTTTTGAGAGCGGATTTTCTTGTAAAGAGGATATGGGCGGCAGGCGGAATTATAGTTAAAGCCACTACCACCGAAGCTATCAGCGCGAAGGTCTTGGTAAACGCCAGCGGCTTAAAGAGCTTTCCTTCGGCCCCCGTCATCGTAAAGACCGGCAAAAAGCTGACCACCGTGGTCGAAACCGCTGTCAAAACTGCACCGCCAACCTCGCTGGCTGCTTTGAAAACAACTTCGAGCTTATTATCGTTGGGCCCTGCTTCATTGAGATGTTTTAGAATGTTCTCACAGATTATAATCCCCATATCCACCATTGTGCCGATAGCAATCGCAATGCCCGAAAGCGCCACAACATTAGCATCTATCCCGCCCACCTTCATCGCAATAAAGCACATCAGCACCGCCAGAGGAAGCAGGCCGCTGATGAGTACCGAGCTTCTAAGATGCACCACCAAAACGATAACCACGATGATTGTAACCAGTATTTCCTCGGTCAGAGCGGTGTTTAATGTGCCCAGGGTTTCGTAAATAAGGCCCGTACGGTCATAAAACGGTACAATTGTCACTTTTGAAACCGTGCCGTCGGGCAAAGTCTTTCTGGGCAGTCCTGGCGATATCTCTTCGATCTTGGCTTTTACATTTTTAATGGCTTCAAGTGGATTATACCCATAGCGGACAACTACCACTCCCCCAACCGCCTCGGCTCCGCCCTTGTCCAGCGCCCCCCGCCGCAGTGCAGGCCCGTATGACACCTTCGCTACATCTTTGATGTAAATCGGGACATTATCGTTAACCTTTATTACCGACCTTTCTATATCTGAGAGGTCCTCGATAAAGCCCAGGCTGCGAATTACATACTCGGCCCTGTTAATCTCAATCGTCCTGGCCCCGACGTCAATGTTGGACATCTTTACCGCCATAAATATCTCGTCCAGGCCAACATCGTAGGCCCGCATCGCATCAGGGTCCACGTCTATTTGATATTCTTTAACAAAGCCGCCCACGGAGGCCGCTTCGCTTACACCCTGGCTACAGAGAAGGGCATAGCGGACCTGCCAGTCCTGGATAGTCCGCAGCTCATCAAGGTCCCAGCCACCTGTCGGGTCGCCGTTTTCATCTCGGCCCTCAAGTGTATACCAAAAAATCTGCCCCAGGCCTGTTGCATCAGGCCCCAGTGCCGCCCGGACTCCTTCGGGAAGAGTGCCGGTAGGAAGCGAGTTGAGTTTTTCGAGGACCCTGCTTCGCGACCAGTAAAAGTCTATATCACCCTCGAATATAATGTATATCGAGGAGAACCCAAAGAATGAGTAACTGCGGATAGTCTTGACCCCGGGAATGCCCAGAAGGGACACGGTCAGAGGATATGTTATCTGGTCCTCTACGTCCTGGGGCGAACGTCCCATCCATTCGGTAAAAACTATCTGCTGGTTTTCACCGATATCCGGAATGGCGTCCACCGGAACAGGGTCCCTCGGCAGCCCCCAAAGGTCCCAGTCGAATGGAGCTACCATAAGCCCCCATCCGACGATTAGTATCACTAAAAGCCCGACAACCAGCTTGTTCTCAAGACAAAACCGTATTACCTTATCTATTGGTGAGTATTTCTGACCAGGTAGTCCGTCCATAACTTCGTCCACTAAACCAGACCCAAAAAACGAAGTGCCTAAAGTTTAGAGTGCCTAAAGTGACACATAAGTGTCATCCTGAGGCGAAGCCGAAGAGCCTGCCCTGAGCTTGCCGAAGGGATCTGGCCAACGAATAAAAGATTCTTCGCTTCGCTCAGAATGACAGCTTCGCTGTTACTTTAGTTAGCTTTAGCTCACTTTAGCTCACTTTGCTCACTTTAGCTCAGTGCTGTACCCACAATGGTATTACTTCGGCGTCATTATGTTTTCTGCCTCCCAGCTTACTGTTTGAACTGTGGCAGCTTGGCAATGTATTTCTCCGGCTCCTCTTCAAATTTTTCCTTGCAGCCTGGACAGCAGAAATACACTTTTTTGCCCTTGTAAACGGTGTAGTAATCTTTGTTAATTGCCCCACCCATGACGGGACAAACAGTTTGTTCTTCGACTTTGCTGTCTTGATGTTGTGGCATGTTTCGTTCTTGATTTTGTCCGTGATGGTGGCCGGACGACGCACCACCGCCTTGAGGATTCATCATACTTGGTTTGGCCTGTATCTGAAGGGCCGAATCAATCTTAAAGTTACCCTTAGTAACGACAACCTCTCCTTCGGCGAGCCCCTCTATAACCAAATAGTAATCTTTTGCCCTTGGACCAAGAACGACCTCTCTACCCTCGAAAGTTGGCTTATTCGCATCCGGTGTCCGGACATACACAACCGCTCGTTTGCCCGTTATCAAAGGTGCGGTTGCAGGAATTACCAGAGGCGGCTCATTGGGCTCACCCGCTGTTGTATATAGTGACTCGGTGGTCACCAAATCCATTTCACAGATATCGCAGGTGCCCTGCCGGTCTTTGACAACGGATGGATGCATCGGACAAATCCATTTGCCCGCCAGCTCCGGGTCCATTACGGCTCCGCCCTGAGCGACTTTTGCCCGCAGCACGCCCCTGACAAACATCTCGGGCTTGAGCTTGCCATCAGTATTATCGACATTGACCCGCACCTTGACCGTCCTGGTCTTGGCATTGAGTACGGGATCGCGGAAGCTTATTTTGCCTTTGAACACCTGCCCCGGATATGCTTCCGTTGAGAATTCAACTTCCTGGCCGTACCGAATCCAGGACAAATCGGATTCGTAAGCATCCAGCTTGACCCACAAACGCGAAAGGTCTGCGAGAGTGTAAATAGGTGTGCCGGTGTTGACGTACATACCTTCCGTGGCGTTTTTATGGATGACTATCCCACCCATAGGTGAATAAATCGTTATGTGAGTGACCGGCGCGCCGGAGTTTTCGATTTTATCTATTTGAGCACGGGCAAGGCCAAGTAGTCGAAGTTTATCTCTGGCTGCCTCAAGTGTGGCCAGGGTGGTTCTTTTCATGAGCTCAGAAGTATTGTCTTTGATACTGCCGGCAGCTTTCAAAGCCTGAAGTAGTTCAGCCTGTGCGCTGATTAGCTCAGGACTGTAAAGATCGACCATATGGTCGCCCTTACTAACCGTGATGCCGGTAAAATCCACGTAAAGCCGGTCGATCCTGCCGGGCACCCAGGCGGTGATATTTTTTACGCGGGTCTCATCATAATCGACCTTGCCGACCATGCGGATTTCGGCCTCGACAAATTTACGCTCCACAAGTGTGGTTTGAACCTCCATCAGCTTCAAGGCCTCTTGCGAGAAGGTAATTTGCCTTTCACCAACCACGCCGTCCTCAGTAGCTACTGGTATCAAATCCATAAAACAAATCGGACACTTACCGGGTTTGGGCTGACGAATCTGTGGATGCATTGAGCATGTCCACATCGTCGGTGCCTGCGCAGCAGCCTGTTCGCCGGGATGTTCATGTTCCGGGCCGGCAGCGGGGGCCTGCAAAAGCGAGCTAACAAAATAACCCGTAAGAAAGATAGCGAGCCCCAAAACCACCAAAACGGTGGTTTTGAACCATCGATTCGGCCATAATGATTTGGCTTGTGTCATTTTCATATCAGCCACCTATAATCTGTTAATCATACCATTCCCGTAGGATATAAGTTCAATTAAATACAGCTTTTTAAGAAAATCCAATGAAGGATTGACTCACTTTTCCTCAGTTTCCCTGTTAATTGATGGCTCAGCTATTGATGGCTCAGCCATAGATGGCAGTTCCGTCCCAACAAGCATTTCCAGCTCAGCCAGCTTCTGCTGATTATTGGTAACGGCTCTTTCGTAATCTAACTCGTATTTAAGCAGCATGCGTTGAGCATCTATCAGCGAGAGGAAATCTATCGTACCTGCCTTATAGGCGGTTTCAGACGCCTGAACAAGCTCTTCCGCCTTTGAAACTAAAACGTCTCCATAAAGATGCGTCTTTCTCTGGCTGTCTTCAATATCGTAAAGCACCTCGAATACTCTTGATAATATTTTGTTTTCGATATCTGTTCTTTGCTCCTGAATTTTCCTGACATCGGCTTTTGCCTGTTGCTCGGCTGCCTTATAGTTGTCTTGCCACAGGGGGATATTCATTGAAAACATCAAAATCACAGGGTCATTGCCGCTACCGCTGAGGCCTGGAGAAATTGCTCCGTCTGTCTGAATCCAATCTAGGCCGACTCCTATATCGGGATAGAATTTCTTTTTTGCCAGCTTGACCCTGCTTTGTGCTGCCTGAATTTCCCAGCTAAATTCAGCAAGTTCAGGATTCGCTCTTTTTAACGCCTGAACAATATGCTGCCGGTCAAGCCGGACTTCTCTTGGTGGTTCTTTTTTAGGCCAGACCAATTCCGCGTCAATCGGCCGATTAAGCACCGAATTGAGTTTTGCAACTGTTGGCTCTCTGAGCTGCTCCAGACTTCTTAAGATGTCCTCAAGCTTAGCTAATTCTACCTGGACACGGATGATGTCGGGATGTATTGCCGTAGCGGTTCTGTATTTGGTTCGTGCGACTTCTTCGAAATGCTGCAGTAGTTCGAGATTCTGTTTTGCAATATCAATGGCTGTGGCCAGATATGCGAATTCGTAAAAAGCCACTTTTACCTGCCGGAAAAGTCTCAGCTTGGTTGTTTCGTATCTTTGCCTTGCAGCTTTTGCTTTTGCCGCGGCTATGTCGGTCCTTGCTTCTATTTTGCCAAACCACGGGAATACCTGCATTATGCCGAACTTTTGTCTCTGCGGCCCGACCCGTGTCTCGACTTCCTCTATGAAATAACTGTATGTAAATTTCGGGTCATCTAATGCTTTGGCCTGTGGAATCTGCTCTAACGCCGCCTTACATTCCTCGAACTTTGCTTTAAGCTCTGCATTATTGAGAGAGGCATAACGCAGATAATCTGCAAGTGTTTGCAAATCATTCGAATCGCTCGGCTGCTGCGAAGCTTCCGCGCACGGTATAAAAACAAGTATGATTGCTCCCACAGCTAAGACGGCTTGTTTGTTCATATTAACCCCCTATAACTATTCCATATTAATATCATTTTACTGCACAGCCGGAATAAAAATACAAAAAAGACAAATCCAAAGTTTATTTCTACGACAATGTTTTATGCCCTGCGGGTCTGATGTATCAATTTTAGAATTTCATTTAACTTTTGCTGTCTTTCCTTTTCAGAGCTTCCCTCGACGGCCTCAGTTACGCAGTGTTGAAAGTGCTTTTCCAAAATTTTTTCTTCTACACGGCCAAGAGACCCCTTGATAGCATATATCTGGTTTAGAATCTCGATACAGTATTTGCGGTCTTCGATCATCCTTTGAACGCCGCGAACTTGCCCTTCAATTCGCCTTAAGGCAACCAGATTGTCCTCATGACTCGGATTTTTCTTCATTTCTTATCCCTTTTGTCCATCACCAACTGAGCTTAGATAAAAGCCTGATTGGCGCTGGCCTATTATACCCCCCAGGGGTATATCTTGTTCAGTAAAAAACATACTTTTTTCGGAGATTCGGGTCGTAGGGGCAACCCAATGTGGTTGCCTTGGGCAGGCACATTGACCTGCCCCTACTTGAAGCGGTTATCGGACTTATTTAGGGTATATCGATTCTCGACGAGCATCCAGTATCGAGAATCGAGAATTTTGTATCGAGATTGTCATACGTAAAGCGCGTACGCGCTTTACGTATAAGCTGTTTTTAACACTACTTCCAGTATCGAGAATTGTGTATCGAGCATCGAGTATCAAGCATAAGCCTTTATGCCATCGGCAAAATCAGAGCCAACAGGAACGAGACGACGACCCCTGTGAAACCGACTATAGCCAGCAATGGCGTCCAGGACTTGAGTCCTTCAGCTTCGGTCAGCCCGGTCATTTTTACGAATATCCAGAATCCGCTGTCGTTCATCCACGAACCTATCATCGAGCCACCTCCGATGGCGGTGGCCAGATAAACAGGGTGATAACCTAACGTCTTTGTCGATGTCACCATCGCGGCAATCATCGCTGACGATGTTATCATAGCAACGGTGGTCGAGCCCTGAGCTATTTTCATCAGCGCAGCGATAAGGGCACCCAAAATCAACAGCATCATACCACTTGCCGGTTGGCCGCTATCGCCCTTGAATATGTTTTCGATAGCCGGGCCAATCTGGGCGGCTTTAAGCATTGCACCAAAGGCACCTCCTCCAGCCGTTATCAGGATAATCACACCGCCGCTCATCAATGACACTTCGACAACTTTCGCCAATTGTGCGTTCGTTAGAGCACGTTTGCTTTTTAGCATCCACATGGCAATTGCAGTCGACATAAGCATCGCCAGATTCACATTGCCCAATACCGCGGTTATGCCAACGGCCCGGCTTAAGCCCGAACCCTCGGCAGCACCCTCGGCCATCGTGCGGACAATTGTATTGGTCGAGACCAGCAGCACAGGTAGAATAATCGGCAAAAGTGACACCAATAGCCCCGGCAATTGATGGTCTTCGAGCGGCTCCGGCTCAGACACATCGCCTCCAAGCGGCCTCATTGGTATATCCATTCGACGGTCCACCCAACTTGAGAAGAACATTCCGACTATGGCGGCAGGAATCGCCACCAACGAGCCGACTATAATCATAACGCCGATATCAATTCCAAGATTGTCAGCCATGACGAGAGGCCCGGGAGTCGGCGGAACAAGGGAGTGGGTAATTACTCCCCCGGCCACAATTGCCATCGCGTATTTCAGGTAATGTTTCTGTGTCCGTCGATACATGGACCGCGCCAGCGGCACGAGCAGATAGAAAACCGTGTCGAAGAATACCGGGACCGAAAGCACAAAACCGCTGGCCATAAGCGCTGTAGAGCTGCGTTTTTCCCCAAGCAGTGACAGGAAACCTCTGACGATGCGGTCCGCTGCGCCGCTGTCCATCATGCACTTGCCGATGACCACAGCCAGAGCGATGACAATACCGATACTGCTGGCCGTGTCTCCGAATGCCTCGGCCACCCGGCTCATCTTTTCAGCCAAATCCCCCGGACTAAGCAGACTAACAACCACGGCTGAGGTAATCAATGCGATAAAAGCATTCATTCTCAACCGCGTAATCATAAGGATGACGGTCAGCATGCCGACAACAAGAATTATGAGCGGGTGCAGATTGAACATAATAAGGTTTTTCCCCTCAAACAATAGGATAACAGTCTAAAGTGAGCTAAAGTGACAAAAAAGAATATCCAATATCGAACAAGGAATAATGAAGGAAAATAGATTAATTCGACATTCGATATTCCTTGTTGAATATTCATTATTTATTCTTTTTAACTTTAGGCACTCTCAAGATATTTTTGACCAAGCATGGCAGACCCCTTCATAGACGACTGCTCGTTATGGACATATTCGCAATCCCTCATCCACTTTGATTTTGCCCGCATCAAAGCGGGATTTGTCGCCCCCCCGGTCACGTGGATTACATTTTGAAGGGTCACGTTCTTACCAATCTCTTCCAAGTGTGCTTTCTGATATTCGCATAGTCCCCTGACAATCCCAGCTAATATCTCCTCACGGGTTGTCTGCTGGGTCAATCCCAGCAATTGAGCTTTAAGCGGCTCCTGGCTGTAGCGCGACCCCATAAGATATGGCACATAAGTAACATCGCTTTGGCGCTCGAGCCAGGTATCAATCACCTGGGGAAGGAAGCTATTGTAGAACTCCTCAGCGCTCATTTCGCTGCAGAACAAGCTTTTGTACCAGTCCAGTGCCTTACCCCCGGCGTTCATAACATGCAATGTGAGCCACCTATCGGGTAGCACGTGAGCCCGGATGTTGTAATTAGCAGAGGCCAGACATTTATCAAGGCATACGAGATTGATTTCACAGGTTCCGTTTACATTGATGATGTCCCCCGGCTCGTTGATTCCCATCGAATAAGCCGCAAGCACCGCATCATTACCGCCGATGAGTACGGGAGGCTCCTTTTTGAAACCCAGCTTTTGTGCGAGTGACTTGTTTATTCGACCGACACTTTCATACGCCGGAATTATTTGCGGCAATTGGTTAAGTGAGAGGCCAAAGGTTACGGCAATATCCTCATTCCAGGTAAAATCGTTGTTGACCGTATTGTACAGGGCTGTCAGCGATGCGGATGAGGGGTCGATAGCGAACCGGCCCGTCAGCCAATGAGCAATATATGTATTGGAATGGCCAAACTTGTAAGTTTTGTCAAAGACTTCGGGACAATTATCTTTGAGCCAGAGAATACTCGCTAACGAACACCCACCCGTGACCGGCATATTAGCCGTGGTCTCTAAAAGATACTCTATTCCGATGGTCTCTATTATGAATTTGGCCTGCTTGCGGGAACGCTGGTCGAGCATCAAGATAGCCGGGTAAAGTGCCTCGCCATCTTTATCCATAGCCGTAAGGCCGGGTGTAGTCCCGGAAAGGCAAACAACATCGACATCGCCGATAAGGTCCTCCATTTCTTTGCATCCGGCGGCGAAGGCACTCTTCCATTTGTCCTGTTCAATGTCACCAAACAAACCATCGTTATAAATATTCACTTCGTACTCTTGCGTGAATTGTCTAACCAGACTCAGCGTATTATCGACAATCCGAAATACGCCCATTTTCATACTGGTCGTTCCGATATCAACCCCTAATATCGTATTTCTGTTTGCTGTCTTTTGTCTTTCGGTTTGAGTCATCAGGACCTGCTTGAGAACAACCTAAATTATATTTTCACAGGAGACCTTCTTATCGTATTTAGGCGGATATAAAGCCTTCATTGATAATCGTCCGCCTGACTTGTTCCCTGGCTTCATCGGTAAGACCTTGTAGTGGATGCCGCGGCTGGCCTCCTTTGAATCCGATTATGTCCATAGCGGCCTTGACACCCGCCACACCCCACGCTCCTGAAACAGCCTGATTGAGCCTGGCAATTCTGAAGGAAAGCTCTTTGGCATCACCGTATTCGCCTTGCGTAAATAATCGATATATATCACAGCATGGGCCAGGCAGAGCATTAGCAAGTGACAACACACCACCGGGAGCTCCCAAATGAAGTGAGGGATAAAAGAAATTGGCAGAACCGGCAAGAACATTGAAGTCTTCGGCCGGGTCAAGACGAGCGAGGAGTTTGGCCGGCCCTGCTGGGGAGGAGTCCTTCATGCCGACAACATTAGGATGCCGTGAGAGTTCGAGAATGACCTGCAGCGGTATTTCTATTCCACCTGTAAAGCCGGGTGCGTTGTAGAGTAATACGGGAATATCAATCGAATCTGCTATTCGCTCATAGTAACACTGTAGAGTAGCGCCATCGATCTGTCTGGCGAAATAGCTCGGTGTGAGGATGCTAACGTAGTCAAAGCCCATCTCTAAAGCCAATTTTGATTTCTCAATCGTTTGCCTTGTGGATTCACAGCCGGCTCCGACCAAAACAGCTTTGCTGCCTTTTTCTTCCGCGAAAACTTCGAGAATCCGATTCTGCTCTTTGTCGCTCAGACTCTTGAATTCCCCATTCGAACCGAGTGCGAGATAGCCGGCAAGATTGGTCTCGTTGAGTTTTCGCAGGTTGAACCTCAAGTCATCGAGCGCGAGCTCATCGGAACGAAACGGCGTCACCACCGGAGCGAAAACCCCCGAAAGATTCCTCTTGTTTTGTCCCATAGTTTTATCCTTAATCAAAAAAGGAACACGCCTCTCAGAAGTCTGCCCCAGGCGGATATGGATACATACGCTTCTTACAGGCGGATAACCGCATCACAGTATAATAATCCTGTGTCACTTCGACAATGCTTCTTTGCCGGCTTTTAATGTTTCGACGATTGCATCGACGTCAAACACGCAGCCGCCCCGCGTGCCTCCGCCAATCTCCTGCATAGCGGCCCACAAGCGCGTGTCATCCGGAAGACCTGGATGAGGAGCCAGGTCGGGCCGCAATAGGCGTTCACTTAATATTCGCGTGCCAAGCTCCACACTTCTCTGACTCGGCGAAGAGTCGGCGTCTCCAATCAAATCAACGCTTCCTTCCATCTTATTACAGTCAATGATAATTTGAATGATGTCTCCGTCCAGGACCTTTCCGACGGGCCCACCTGCCAGTGCTTCCGGTGCTATGTGTCCGATACAGGCGCCGGTACTGACGCCACTGAACCGGCCATCGGTAATGACCGCAACATCCTTTCCCCAGGAAAGATGCTTCAGCGCACCCGTCACTTGCAGGATTTCCTCCATTCCGCTTCCCATTGGACCTGCACAAATAAGCACAATGACATCACCAGGCTGAATAGCTCCTGCTTTTATGGCCTGGATAGCGCTGCGCTCTGAGATGAACACACGAGCAGGGCCAATCTTGTGATATAAACCTTTAGCATCCAGCAGCGATGCGTCAATGGCAGTACTCTTAATGACCGAGCCATCCGGAGCAAGATTACCCTCCGGCAGTGTCATAGTGCTTTTCAGGCCGCGTTCACGGGCTCTTTCAGGACTCATTATCACTTCATCCGGGTCGATACCGTCTTTTTGATAAAGCAGCTCCCGCAGCCGCTTTCGGCGTTCAGACCCTTCCCACCAGTCGAGCAGCTTGCCTAAAGGCTCACAGGACACCGTCCGGCAATCCAGGTCTAAAAGGTCCAGAGACCGCAATTGCAGCATCACTTCGGGTACGCCGCCGGCCAGAAAGACGCGTACAGTCGGATGTCCTACCGGCCCATTGGGCAGAACGTCAACAAGCCGCGGCACCTCTCGAGTAATCTTCTTCCAGTCTTCGAGCCCCGGTCGTCTCAATCCTGCTGCGTATGCAATCGCAGGAATATGTAACAGTAGATTTGTCGAACCGCCAAAAGCCGCATAAACAACCATCGGGTTACGCACCGATGCATCGGCTAAAATATCTTTCATAGTCAAGCCGCGTTTGTACATCCGCACGAGCGCTTTGGCTGAACGATGCGCCATGTCCAGCCATATTGCCTGCCCGGACGGCGCAAGCGCGGAATGCGGCAGGCTCATGCCCAAAGCTTCGGCGACAACCTGGGATGTCGCCGCTGTCCCAAGGAACTGACAGCCGCCGCCCGCGCTCGCACACGTTCGGCAGGTCATCTGCCTTGCGTATTCCAGCGTCACCTCGCCATGGGCAAAACGCGCCCCGATGGATTGTATCTTGCCCAGGTCCTCACCTTCGGCAGGCGGTAGAGTCACTCCCCCCGGCACCAGCACAGACGGCAGCTCGCCCATAGCGGCCAACGCCATCATCATTGCCGGCAGGCCCTTGTCACAAGTCGCTATACCAAGCACTCCTTTTCGCCTCGGCAAGCTGCGGACCAGACGCCGAAAAATCATCGCCGCATCATTACGGTAAGCCAGACTATCCATCATCCCCGAAGTGCCCTGTGTTCGGCCGTCACAGGGGTCCGTACAAAAGCCCGCAAACGGAATGCAGCCGAGATTTCGCAGCTCTTCCGCCGCCGCCTGCGCCAGTAAACCAAGCTCCCAGTGTCCGGTGTGATACCCTAAAGCCAAGGCAGTGCCGTCACCTGCACGTATCCCGCCCTGGGTACTTATCAGTAGAAACTGCTCCTGGGTCGTCTTGGCCGGCTCCCACCCCATGCCCGTATTCTGACTCATTCCAAAGATATCGCCGCTCGGAGCATCGACGAGAAGACTATCGGTTAAAGGAAGATATCCTTTTGGCCCCGCCGCGTTTGTGGTAACCTCGTAGATGCCGTCGTCTTTGCTATCCAGAATATCTTCGAGCCTTATCTCATTTGGCATAAAAGGGTCTCCTTTCAATAATGAGTAATCTATGCGCATAGTCTAACAGTTATAGTTACATAGTCAAATACGTCTATGATGGCGGCCACGTTATCGCTGAATACGATGACAGCGGCCTCTTACGCAAATACATCTACGGTGCCCGCGTTGATGAGCCGGTCTGTATGATAGATGTGGCCGACAATAACAAGGCCTACTACTATCACTTCGATGGTCTGGGTTCCGTGGTGGCCTTGAGTAATTCTAACGGCGATAGCTGCCAGAGCTACGAGTACAGCGCCTATGGCCAGGTGGCGGCCTCAGACCCCAACCATCCCAATCCCTACATGTTCACCGGCCGGCGATTCGACATCGAAACAGGTCTTTACTACTACCGCGCCCGGTACTATAATCCACACATCGGCCGGTTTATGCAAACCGACCCGGTCGGATACGGCGCTGGTATGAACTTATATGCCTATTGTGGAAATAACCCAATTGGACGGGCGGATCCCAGTGGGCTTTATTACACTTTCTTAAGTGAAGACCATGAAAAAGCAATACATGGTAAGTTAACGTTTGCCTGGGTCGAAGGCGTCACTGTAGATGATGAACAAATTTGGGGTTTCGACAACGTAGATAAATTTTGTGACTGGGCCTTAAATAATAACGATCGCTTCAGCGATGCATGGAGGGAAGAGCAAATAGGCTACCTTCTTTCAACTTATTTCACAGAGGTAGATGAAAGGAATGAGGAAGGGGAAGTTATATACACATATACGCAAGAGTGGTTTTTCTGGAGAATAAAAGCACTTATGTATTATGGTGGAAACAGCACGATTCCAAGCTTAGAGGACGCTATGAGAAGAGAAGGTAACAAGAGGACGGTGAACATCAGACTCAACTTGGAAAACTTACCAATGCAAGAATGGGATGGGACCACCGGTTACATAAAAGAACCAGGCAGTAATAACATCAGGATCTATTGGAATCATGAATATACGGGTCACGGTGCATATCATACACTGGTTCCCTTGGCTCACGAATTAAGCCATGCTGCCGATTGGGTCTGGGACGGGATCTGGGATGGTGAGAGGACAGACATACCACATTCAAAGACAAAAACCCATAGACAAGCAATACAAGCTCATTTATCTGTAGCTAATATGATATGCAAAAAAGACCCCAATTGGGGTTGGGTTCAGGTACTCCCCGACTAACCGAGGCGAGGTCTTGTTGTTAGCGCTTGCGTACTGATATAACTAGGGATCCGTAAACTGGACGGGTCACCCTAAGATATGCTCGATATGCTCTATGCCTTACTGAGTTACACAGAGCAAATTTTCGGAAGGGATGATTGTTGAGGCGTTCAAAAATCATGATCCAAAATCTGTTCTCAAGATAAGACGGATTGAACTATCTACAATATTGGCAGAGAAATATGTGAAAAGTGTCTCGTGACTGTTGCAATTTAAAGATGATTTTGATATTATAGCGAAATTGGAAAGCGGAAACTTATTTTAAAGAGTTCTAAATGGGAATTTCAACTTTTTTCGATTGTGTAAAACTGAGAGATTAAATTTCTTTTAAGGTAGGGCTGAGCTTTATTTCGGGGAATTATAGGCTTAATATGGCAATCAGAGATTAAGCAAATGTTACCTTTGCTATTTTTTGTGCCTTATATATTTGGGGACACAGATAATGAAACTATTGGAGATAACTAAAAATGAAAACTAATAAACTTTTTTTCTTAATTATAGCGTCAATGCTACTAATTGTCGGTTGTAAGAAAAAGGCAACCGGCATCAAAACAACGTTGCACAGAGCAGCAAGAGTTGGTGATATCGAACGGGTTCAGTCGCTTATCGAGAGCGGTTCCAACGTCAATGCAAAGGACGAAAGCACCTGGACACCTCTGCATTATGCGACAGAATACGGCCACGTAAAGGTGGCCGAATTGCTTGTGAATAATGGTGCCGAGGTCAACATTAGAGACAATAGTGGCATTGAACCGTTACATGAGGCGGCGCGTAGGGGTCATAAGGTCTTGGTTGAATTGCTTCTTGCCAAAGGTGCCGACGTTAATACAAGAGACAATGTCGACAATACGCCTTTAAAATATTCGTCGGAAAGTGGCTCGTTTGACGTGTCAGAACTTCTCATTGCTAAGGGTGCCGTTGTCGATGCAAAGAATCTCTCCGACGGTACGCCGCTTTTCTACGCGGCCTACAAAGGGCACGGTGACATTGTTGAACTACTCCTGGCCAAAGGGGCCTATGTTGACGCCAGGGCCGGCTCTCCCCGGGGAACTGCTTTATTCTGGGCGATCGAGCAAGGCCATAAGCATATAGCTAAAGTGCTTCTGTCTAACGGTGCGGATGCCAATGACAGGGCTGACCCAAACAACCAGACGCCACTGCACTCTGCAGCGTGGAAAGGATATATCGATGTGGCACAATCACTAATTGCGAAAGGTGCTGATGTAAACGCAAAGGACAAATTGGGCTCGACGCCCTTGCACGAAGCAGTCGCCTTTGGCCCATACAAGGATGTTGTGAGACTTCTCATAGACCATGGCGCCGATATTAATGCGAGCAATGTATCCGGCTGGACGCCTCTTCACGAGGCTACTGTCAGAGGTCACGCGATGATCGGGTCGGGTGATAAGGATTTAGTCGAAATGCTGATAGCCAATGGTGCTAAGATAAATGCAAGAGACGAAAATGGTCGGACTCCTTTACACTATGCGGTCTTTGTGGGCGGCACTGATTTGGTTGAATTGCTGGTGAATAATGGTGCTGACATGAACGCCACAGACAAGAATGGCCGGACCCCTCTGTCCGCGTCCATCTATGACGACTATCCAGACATATCAATGTTGCTAATAAGCAAAGGCGCTGATGTCAACGTAGGGAATACGTTGTGCATGACGCCCCTGCACTCTGCGGCGAAAAAGGGTTATAAGGAAATAGTTGAACTTCTCCTTGAAAAAAGTGCGAAAGTCAATGCAAAGGATAAGAACGACAATACGCCGCTACATGATGCTGCCCGCCACGGACATAAAGATGTTGTTAAACTGCTTCTTACAAAAGGCGCCGATGTTAGCGCTAAAAACAAGCAAGGCCAAACTGCTTTAGACTATGCACGTGCATTACACCACATGGATGTTGTAGAGCTTTTCAAAGCTGCGACTCAGCCCTGACAATTAATGACCAGCCGATAGAGAACAGAAGACAGCTCGTCGGGGCAAAGGCACCCCGCCGCAGCCCGGAAGCCAGAAAACAGAATACAGAAGCCAGTCCACAGGATGCCTTTCGGCAGATGCCTTACGGCAAAAGCACGAAGACACAGAGAACGCAAATAATAGAATGCAAGACTTTCTTTTATTCGGAACAATAATATACTTTGTGCATGTGAACACATGCACAAAGTCTAATAAACACTTCGGCCATAAAATGCTAAATCTAAAGCAGTTGACATAGAAACCTCATAGTCATTTGTAGTAGTCATACGATTATTACATTAGCACCTACGAATATGACCCGGCCGGCAAGCGCATCAAAAAGAATGTCGTTGGTAGTTACATACTCAAATACGTCTATGATGGCGACCACGTTATCGCTGAATACGATGACAGCGGCCTCTTACGCAAATACATCTACGGTGCCCGCGTCTGGTACAGCGATTATGATAGTGTAACACTCCTAAGACCAAGGCTTAGGTATCCAGCTTCGGCCACACAGGAAACTCTTCTAAAGTTTTGTCGGCCTGTGTACCGAATAAATCAAGAATGGCAACAATACAAATTAATCTTCTGTCCGAGCGCGAGATTCAAGACATACACGATGCGAGCATAACAATCCTTCGGGACGCCGGCGTTATGGTGCATCACGAGGAAATATTGCAGCTCCTGGGCGAGGCTGGTGCAAAGGTAGTCCAAGACCACAAGATAGCACGTCTTCCAGAGAAGCTCGTCATGGACGGCATCGCACGGGCCGGCAAAAAATACAAAATCTATGGCCGGGACAAGAGCCGGACCGCTAATTTCGGATACGGCGAGCTCATTCTAATGTCAAGTCCCGGACAATTCGGCTGGATAGATGTAAAGACCGGCCAGAGACGGCCTGCAGCTATCCAGGATGTTAGGGACGCAATTCGTCTTGGAGATGCCCTGGACAACATCAGCATCGTCGGCACAATGGCCCAGCCGGATGAGGTCTGCGAGAAATATCGAGATGTCTTTCTCACCGGCGAGCTGGTCAAGGCAACCACGAAACCAACCCGCTGCTGGGTTCGCAACGGAGCGACGGCCCGCTACATTTTGGAAATATACCGCACAGTCGCAGGTGGCGATGCTGCACTGCGGGCAAATCCAATGGTCGAAGCCTTTCTCGAACCCATTAGTCCGCTGCAGTTGCCTAAGGACGGGCTCGATATAGTCAAGGAATTCGTGCAGGCGGGACAGCCCGTCAGTATCGGCCCGATGGCGATGACCACCGCAACGGCTCCGGCAACATTGGCTGGCACGCTGGCACAGGAAAATGCCGAGATATTGGCAGGCATTGTCGTGACGCAATTGCTGGCGCCGGGCACGGCAGTAACCTATGGCGGAATCCCGCACATTATGGATCCGCGAACAAGCATCTGTTCATTCGGCTCGCCGGAGCAGGGACTAATGGCTTTAGCGATGACTCAGATAGCACATTTCTATGGCTTTCCCATTTACATCAATGTTGGTCTGACCGATGCGAAAGTGCCCGACGCTCAGGCAGGTATCGAAAAAGCAAGCACGATGCTTTTGGGTGTCCTGTCAGGTGCCGATACTTTTGGTCACTGCGGCATTTGTGGAACCGACCATGCCGGCAGTCTGCTGTGGCTGGCTTTCGACAACGAGCTTATGAATTACATCAAGCGAATCGCACGTGGTTTCGAGGTAAATGCCGGGACACTGGCCACCGACGTTGTCAAGTCGGTAGGCCCGGCCGGAAACTTCCTGGCCGAACCACCCGATGGGAACGACTTCGTTGCTATAGCTGCTGGGGCAATCCATGGCCTCGCATTGAGATCAGACGGTAGCATTGTGGGGTGGGGCAAGAACAACTACGGCCAAGCCAGCCCACCGGAAGGCAGCGATTTTCTGGCTATTTCAGCTGGAGTTGATTATAGTCTTGCATTGAGAACAGACGGCAGCATTATAGGGTGGGGGCGCAATCACTATGGTCAGGCCAGTCCGCCAGAGGGAGATGGTTTTATTGCTATTGCCGCAGGTTACTTGCATGCTATTGCCCTGCAGGTGGACGGCACCATCGTAGCCTGGGGTGATAATGATTATGGCCAGGCCGACTCTATTCCTGGCAACAATTACACAGCTATTGCAGCAGGAGGTTATCACAGTCTGGCGCTAAAGACCCGGGAAGGAATCAATGGGATCAGTCCTGACAATTAATGACCAGCCGGTAGAGAACAGTCCACGGGATGCCTTATGGCAAAGACAGTCCTTGGGACTCCTTACGGAGAAATCAGCCCGTCGGGGTGCTCGCCTCGGCGCTCGTCGGGTCAAAGGCGCCCCGCCGTAGCCCGCCGCAGCCCGGAAGCCAGAAAACAGAATATAGAAGCCAGTCCACATGATGCCTTTCGGCAGATGCCTTACGGCAAAGACAGAGAGCGTCCGGCAGAGTGGCAAAAGCACAAAGACACAGAGAAGGCAAATAATAGATTGCAAGACTTTCTTTTATTCGGAACAACAATAAAGTTTGTGCATGTGAACACATTCACAAACTCCAATAAACTTTTTCTTTATAAACGCTAAATCTAAAGCAGTTGACGTAGAAAGTTTATAGTCATTTGCAGTAGTCTATGATTATTACATTAGCACCTTCGAATATGACCCGGCCGGCAGGAGCATCAAAAAGAATGTTGTTGGTAGTTACATAGTCAAATACGTCTATGATGGCGACCACGTTATCGCTGAATACGATGACAGCAGCCTCTTACGCAAATACATCTATGGTGCCCGCGTCTGGTACAGCGATTATGATAGTGTAACACTCCTAAGACCAAGGCTTAGGTATCCAGCTTCGGCCACACAGGAAACTCTTCTAAAGTTTTGTCGGCCTGTGTACCGAATAAATCAAGAATGGCAACAATACAAATTAATCTTCTGTCCGAGCGCGAGATTCAAGACATACACGATGCGAGCATAACAATCCTTCGGGACGCCGGCGTTATGGTGCATCACGAGGAAATATTGCAGCTCCTGGGCGAGGCTGGTGCAAAGGTAGTCCAAGACCACAAGATAGCACGTCTTCCAGAGAAGCTCGTCATGGACGGCATCGCACGGGCCGGCAAAAAATACAAAATCTATGGCCGGGACAAGAGCCGGACCGCTAATTTCGGATACGGCGAGCTCATTCTAATGTCAAGTCCCGGACAATTCGGCTGGATAGATGTAAAGACCGGCCAGAGACGGCCTGCAGCTATCCAGGATGTTAGGGACGCAATTCGTCTTGGAGATGCCCTGGACAACATCAGCATCGTCGGCACAATGGCCCAGCCGGATGAGGTCTGCGAGAAATATCGAGATGTCTTTCTCACCGGCGAGCTGGTCAAGGCAACCACGAAACCAACCCGCTGCTGGGTTCGCAACGGAGCGACGGCCCGCTACATTTTGGAAATATACCGCACAGTCGCAGGTGGCGATGCTGCACTGCGGGCAAATCCAATGGTCGAAGCCTTTCTCGAACCCATTAGTCCGCTGCAGTTGCCTAAGGACGGGCTCGATATAGTCAAGGAATTCGTGCAGGCGGGACAGCCCGTCAGTATCGGCCCGATGGCGATGACCACCGCAACGGCTCCGGCAACATTGGCTGGCACGCTGGCACAGGAAAATGCCGAGATATTGGCAGGCATTGTCGTGACGCAATTGCTGGCGCCGGGCACGGCAGTAACCTATGGCGGAATCCCGCACATTATGGATCCGCGAACAAGCATCTGTTCATTCGGCTCGCCGGAGCAGGGACTAATGGCTTTAGCGATGACTCAGATAGCACATTTCTATGGCTTTCCCATTTACATCAATGTTGGTCTGACCGATGCGAAAGTGCCCGACGCTCAGGCAGGTATCGAAAAAGCAAGCACGATGCTTTTGGGTGTCCTGTCAGGTGCCGATACTTTTGGTCACTGCGGCATTTGTGGAACCGACCATGCCGGCAGTCTGCTGTGGCTGGCTTTCGACAACGAGCTTATGAATTACATCAAGCGAATCGCACGTGGTTTCGAGGTAAATGCCGGGACACTGGCCACCGACGTTGTCAAGTCGGTAGGCCCGGCCGGAAACTTCCTGGCCGAACCACACACGGTCGAACACTTTCGCAAGGAACTCTGGCTGCCCGACCAAATATGGACACGACAAAGCTATGAGGGTTGGCAGGCTCAAGAAGCTGCCTCATTCGCAGATCGGCTCGCCGAACATGTCAACAGCATCTTAACAACACACACCCCGCAGTTACTTGATGAAGCTCTGTCCCGGGAGATCGACCGTATTGTCAAATCTGCCGAGCACGAGCTCGGATAAGTCTTGACGGATGCTCCCAATGTGGTATCTTTGGCAAAAAGTTTGACTACCCGGATACTTCCTTGACCACCTTAGAAGTCAAGCACGGTATAATCTATTCGGAAGCCGTTCACTTATTGTTTAGGAAGATACCGGGCGAATTCCAGGAAGAAGTAAACAAGGTTTTTCAGACTTAATTAGTTCCTGTTGCGGAAACAGTATTTGTCATTCCCGCGAAAGCGGTAATCCAGTTTTTCGCTCTGGACCCCTGCTTTCGCAGGGGTGACATCATCGGTTTTTATTTTCCGCAACAGAAACTTATTAGTACCCCGAGAATCCACGGGAGAAAGAGCATTGTGACATGATGAGGTCGCTGAGCCATGAAGAGCTGTTGCAATTGAAGCGCTGGAATACACCAACGATTTACAATGGCTGGGAGCAGATCACTAAACACGACCGCACAAAGGGGTGCATGAATCTGGAAGAGACTCGTGACTTCATGCCTCAAATGGGGCCGATGATCGGCTATGCCGTTACGGTTGTCATCGAGCCCGGCAATCCTGACCATACCCGGAACAGGCCGGATGCCTGGAAGGCTTACCAAGAGTACGTGGCCGGCGTGCACGGACCAAAAATCGTTGTGGTTCAGGACTTGGATAAACCCAATTGTGTTGGTTCATTTTGGGGAGAAGTCAACGCGAATGTGCACAAAGCACTGGGGTGCGTCGGCACTATCACGGACGGTGCCGTAAGGGACATTGATGAAATGTGCAATGCGGGCTTCAAAGCAATCGCGCGAAGGATGTGCGTTGGGCACGCATACAGCGTGCCTGTGCGATGGGGCGGCGAGGTAGAGGTCTTCGGCTGTAGAATCAGTGAATGGGACCTCATCCATGCCGACAAACATGGTTTCCTAATCATTCCACAGCAGGAGCAGAAGTCCTTGTACGAGGCTGTCTGTTTCATGGATGCCAATGAATGTCGGACAATGATTGCCGCCGCCCGGAACACCACTGGAAAACCGATTGCCCGGATATTACGCGAACTAAATGATGCCGGGAAGGCATTCAAGAAAAACGCCGCGGAGAAGTTTCATCGAAAGGGGGAATAGTAAGCATGAGAATTGTCGTGCTTGATGGTCATACGTTAAATCCCGGAGACCTGAGCTGGGCCGGGCTGCATGAGCTTGGCCAATGTCACATTCACGACCGCACATCGCCGGGCGCCATTGTTCGAGGCGCGCAAGAAGCAGAAATCGTATTAACCAACAAAACGCAATTGTCCAAAGAGACCATTGAGCAATTGCCAAAGCTCAGATACATCGGCGTATTAGCAACCGGATATAACGTCGTCGATGTCAAGGCGGCATCTCAACAGAACATTTGTGTCACCAATATACCGGCCTATGGTACGGTTTCAGTGGCCCAAATGGTATTTGCCCACCTGCTGAACTTGACCCAGCATGTCGCCGAGCATTGGCAATCCGTTCAGACGGGCACCTGGAGCCGGAGCCAGGATTTCTGCTACTGGAATTTTCCGCTGGTTGAGCTGGCAGGCCTGACTATGGGCATCATCGGGCTGGGCCGAATCGGCCAAACAACGGCAAGGCTCGCATTGGATTTTGGGATGAAGGTCATATATTTCGATGTAGAAAAGTCGATAACTCCGCAGGTCAACGCCCAGGCCGTGGATTTAGACACGCTATTCCGGGAAAGCGACGTGGTGAGTCTGCATTGTCCCTTGACCGATTCCAACTATCGACTGGTCAACGAGCAACGGCTGCAACTGATGAAACCAACGGCCTTTCTCATCAATACCAGTCGTGGTTCGCTGATTGATGAGAAGGCACTGGCCGATGCGCTCAATACCGGCAAAATCGCCGGTGCAGGATTGGACGTTTTGAGCCGGGAACCACCTGAAGCTGATAACCCCTTGTTGAAGGCGAAGAATTGTTACATAACTCCACATATTGCCTGGGCGACCAGGGCAGCTCGTCAGCGCCTGATGGATATTGCACTAACAAACATACAGGCGTTCCTGAACGGCAGGCCTCAAAATGCAATCTCTAAGATATTAACCTAAAAAGGATTTGACTTAGCTAACGGTCTTTACTAACCGTAACTGGTTTTATGTAACTTCGCACAAACAATTTAGTTAACAAACTTTCAAGATTTTGGGCGCCTATGGGTTGTTAATAGAGATTTAGGGCAGCTAAGACCGTGTCGAGATTTGGAGTGGAGTCATTCATAAGGACAACACAATGGACCACAAGACTGTAGAATGTTGATTCGTTGTTGAATATCTCCCAATAACGGCTATAATAGCCGACTGACAACCTGATGACACTGATGGTACGTGAGTGCATCACAGATGATACGGATCCTTATTACTTAGGAATGACGATGGAACAAGGATTGTTGTTTCGCATTGAGAACCAAAGCACAAAGAAGCAGCATTTGAAAACACCTCAAGGGTATCGTGGTTTTGCAGCATTCCACAAGTATTGGGGCAAAAAACCTATAGAGTGCCTTAGCTACCTGATTGAGAACCTTACAGATGAGCATGAACTTGTTCTGGACCCATTTATCGGCTATGGATTGGTTGCAAGGGAAGCGCTCCAGAGAAACCGCAGGTTTATCGGCATCGATATCAATCCAGTGTCAATAGAATTGTCAAAACTCATGGTCAGTCCTCCCAGCCGAGCGTCTTTCTCAGAAGCTCTGAAGAGGATGCAAACAGATATCAAGCCACAGATTGAAGAAACTTATAAGCTGGCAAATGGAGACATTGCAACCCACTTCCTTTGGGAAGGTAACGACTTGAAGTCTGTGTGGGGGGTGAGTAGTAAACAAAAAAGACAGGAGTACGAACCAACAATCCACGACTTTAAGCTATTTGAGAAGTATTACGACTATTCCACCAAGTACATAAGAGGCTTGAAGTTCTTCACGAACTCACGAATAAACGCCTCACCTGAAATGACCATCTCCGACCTGTTTACTGGCCGTGCCCTTCGAAACATAGACCTGATTCTGACATTTATCAGACAACAACCAGAAGACATACGAAACGCACTTCTTCTTACATTGACGGCGGCTTCTGGACAGATGTCGAATATGGTCTTTGCCGTAAGCAGGAGAGGCAAAAAAACCGGTAAGATACAAGAGCGGATGTCTGTTGGCAGTTGGGTGATTGGCTACTGGCGACCTAAAGTCCACTTCGAGATAAATGTGTGGAACTGCTTCCTGAACAGAGCGAGAAGACTGATAAAGGCATTAGAAGATGTCTACTCACGAAAGAACGTTAGACTCGCCGTCGATTTCTCAGATGTCATTCGCTCAAAGGCCCAAGTGGCTCTTATCAAGAATGATGCAAGGCATGTTCTTAAGAATCTGCCTCCGGGGACAGCATCGCTCATCCTGACAGACCCTCCGCACAGTGACCGAATACCTTATCTGGAACTAAGTGAACTCTGGAACGCAATCTTGGGGCAGCAAGCGCCTTTCGACCTTGAAATAGTTGTTTCCAACGCACGAGAAAGGGATAAGAGTAAAGACACTTACACAAATGAAATGCAAGAGTTCTTTGTCGATGCCGCTCGCATCTTGTGTAATGGTGGAATAATGGCCATCCTTTTTAACGCCTACGATTTGAAGAGTTGGGAGTATCTCACAACCCTTCAGAAGAAATCGGATTCAATTAGATTCAGGGGCTGTTTCCCAATGTCGTATTCTGCGGGTTCAGTAGTTCAGGATAACAGAAAGGGTGCCTTGAAACATGATTACGTCCTGATTTACGAGAAGTACTCTGGGTCTCTGGCGAGGCAGAGCCGTTGGAAGGAACTAACCAAATTAGATGGATGGTCCTCATCGTTACCTACGAAGGAGAAGTAACTATGCCGCGTACATTTGACCAAGCAAATAGTGATTTCAAAAACGACAAGATAAGAGAACTATCTCAAGACCCTGACGGCCTACGTTTTTTGAAACTTCGTTCGCTATCCAGGACAGAGTATATGGAGCGACTGGCTGAGGACTGTGACCTTACACATCCCAACCTCCGGGGGAATAGATTACTCCGATTTCTATACGAATCCAACATAACGAATCAACAGTTGGACCAGACAATCAACACCATATACACCGAAGAGCGAACAGAGCGGCAACAAGGCGAAGACGAACTGGTAAGCCAACTCTACCGAGTGGCGGTCTTTGACTGGGGCGGGCTTCATCAGAACAGTTTGGAGAAGACAATAGTTGATAACTATGTAAAGAAAATAAAGTCCTATGACCGCCTCTGCGACTGCATTGAAAACGAACTCCATCAAAGCATGAAAGGTTACGTTCTCTGTTCTTGGTACAATCATTGGACATCAAGAATAATAGAAGACATATTCCGAGACCACACTATAATACTTCCTGCCGTGGGCCTGATTAAGAAAATCGACTTCTTCTGCAAGGGAGTGCCATTTGACCTGAAGGTAACCTATATGCCCGAGGGTTTCATCCACGAGAAGCGAAGAGCGGATGGATTGAGGCGGTTCTGCAGGGAGCATGCAATATACTTTGATCCTGACCTTCCAAACGCAAGATTGCGGGAAGATCTCTGGGCCAAGGTCAGCGACCATCCTTCGGAGGGTGCAACGCAGTTGATTGGGGACTTGAAAAGTAAGAGAATTGAGTACTTAGAGTCGGCGTTAGATAATCCTATTGAACTCATCAAGTGGTTGTACGAGAACCAAGGTGTGCGCAGGTTTGATGCCTCAAATCGACTTTTTTTGGTCTTAGTGGACCGTGGCAATTTCTTCGATTCTTGGAAACTCAAGAGAGCAAAACCCTTGCTTGTCGATAAAATCCACTCGCACCTTGATAATGTCTCGGGTACCCCAGGATTTGATGTCTCATTTGAATGGGATGGCATCCACTACGATGCCACCTCTGATATCATTTTCGTAGTCCATTCCAGATGATGGCTCTCCACGTATTAGATTAGGTTGTGTCTGAAAACTCACTTGCCACATTCCTGGTGCTTGTCCAACGCTGATTCTGGGGCCAGTATCGGGGGGCGAGTCAGAGAATTTGAGTTCACTCTGAACTATCGGCAGAGTTTTCAGACAGAACTTAGTCAAAGGTCTTCATTCGACTGGAAACGAAACCGGCCCTCCTCCATCAAGGGTGTACTCAACCGTTTTAATCCTGGGCTCATCACTTAATTTTGGGCAATTCGACAAACTAATTGCATCTAAGTTGCTTATCTCTGGCCGGTAAAACTCATTTAAGCGATAACCTTGAACAGCCTAACCTTCCCCTTCGCCGGCACTATAGTTCACTTTAGGCAATTTAGGCACTTTAGTTTACTTTAGCTCACTCCTCACTAACGAGAATCCAGCATCCAGCTTTGTAGTATGAAAAAGCTCGTAGTCATTTGACTACGGTTCGTTTACCAACCTTTCACTGGCCGGAGCATGAAAAAGCCCGTAGTCATTTGACTATGGTTCGTTTCCCAACCTTTCACCGACCGGAGCATGAAAAAGCCCGTAGTCATTTGACTACGGTTCGTTTACCAACCTTTCACTGGCCGGAGCATGAAAAAGCCCGTAGTCATTTGACTATGGTTCGTTTCCCAACCTTTCACCGACCGGAGCATGAAAAAGCCCGTAGTCATTTGACTATCCGCAGCCGACATCTCACTTGGTAAATCTGTACTACAATCTGTCAACTTCTTGTTTTTTATGCGTGTTTTTTAAAACTGTTAACTGTAACCTATTTATTCTTAATATGTTATGAGACTTTTTTCAAAAAGGAACTTTTGGCCTTTTGTTTTTCGCCGTAGTCCGCTTTTCGCCGCCTTCGCAAGAAACTGAGGTGGCGAAAAGAAAGTCGGAGGCGAAAAACATTCACCGGATTCGCAAGAGCCGTTCTTTAAATCTTTTGGTTGCGGCCGATGGGCGAAGCCCGAGGCCGCGCCAAGTCAGTCCGTGTCTCAAGAGTCTGTGTCAGTCCGTGTCTAACTCTATGGCTAAAAAAAGTGCTTTTTTATTCGTTTTTTTGTTGACATTGTTTGAAAATATATTAAAATACTCGCATGTTTGCCAAAAGGCAAACATAAGCCGCCAGTAGGCGCCAGAAATAGCGGAGAACCGCACGTTTTCGTATCAGCAGATACACGCCAAAAAGCATTATCTGTCAAGCCAAACAAGGTTTTGAACATTTACATTTGTGTAATTTGGATTTGTTTAGGATTTAGTGCTTAGGATTTCGGATTTCAGACTACCAGATGCAACTTTGGGCTACGATCTATGCAATACGCGATACGCAATACTCGCCAACCGTATTCTGTCAATTGCCCTCTACATCTGTCGAGAACCCTCTACAAATCAACCCTTTTTATGCAAAACAAACCCAATTTCCGAAAGGCCAAAATGAACGTAAACTCGCTAATAACAATGAATTATGAAAATAAAACCGCCTTCAGGCGGGGAAAAAACAAACCCAATTCAAACCCAATCAAACCCAATTTCCGAAAGGCCAAAATGAACTTAAAATCGCTTGCCGGAAAATCCGGCCACAATCATTTGTTAGACGTTCTTAGATTTTTTGGAAGAACCTCAGGCACGAAATTGCTAAAATAGATTAGCTTTGGGTTCCCGCCTTGCGGGGTCACTCTCAAATATGCGAAAGCAGAATAATACAAAGAACTATAATCAAAGGGGCTTGAAGATGTCAAAGAACCTAAATCGCCGAGAGTTCTGCAAGAAATCTCTTATTACCTCAGCCGCTGTTACATCGGCTTGCGGTCTTGAAGAGAAAGATTTATTAGCAGCACCCGTCAACAGTACCGTTGCACCGACGCGAATCCGCCACAGGCGGACCGCTAAAGGTTTGACGATGGGTAAAATTGGCAAGGTTAAGATAAGCAGGTTGATTATCGGTGGTAATCAATTCAGCGGCTGGTCTCATAGCAGGGATTTGAAGTATCTCCGTGAGTTATTCCTGGCCTACAGCACGGACGAAAAAATCATGGACACGCTTCAGATGGCAGAGGAAAATGGGATAAACACAATCATAACAGCATCGTCGGGATACCTCAATAAGTACTGGAAGGAAAGGGGCGGTCAAATGCGATGGATTGCACAAGTCCATCCACAATCAAATGACCTGACAAGTGACATAAGAAGGGCCATTGATAACGGAGCAATTGGGGCGTATGTGCAGGGCGGAGTCGGAGACAGCTTCGTCAAAAATGGTCGTGTTGACCTGCTTGGCAAGGCTGCCGATTTCATCAAAGAAAACGGATTAATCGCAGGAATTGGCGGGCATTCAGTGGAAGTGCCTATTGCTGTCGAAAAGGCGCAGATAGACGTTGATTTTTACATGAAAACTCTACATCACGGGAATTATTGGTCCGCTACGCCGAAAGAAGATAGGGTAGAATTTAATGTCGATAGTGGTAGTCCCTACGACCACGATAATATTTGGTCCATCACCCCAGAAAGAACTATCGAATTCATGAGGAAGGTGGACAAGCCCTGGATTGCTTTCAAGGTTTTGGCAGCCGGTGCTATCCATCCGCGAGAAGGCTTTAAGTATGCTTTTGAAAATGGGGCCGATTTTGTCTGTGCAGGCATGTTTGACTTCCAGATAAGAGAAGATGTTATCATTGCCAAAGACATTTTGTCAGGGAACAGAGGACAGAAAACAGAAGACAGACTATGACTTCCGACTTCTGATTTCTAATTTCTGGTACTACCTCATGATATTGGTAAAGTCTTATTACGTTTATAACTATCAACGGCTGATTCCAGCACGCTGTTAAGCTGCTCGGCCCAGTCCAGACGCTGAAGGTCGCTGACATGAACCGGATACAAAATATACTTCAAAACAGTCCATACTTCCTCGGCCAGGCCCAACGCCATCGCAGGTGTTTCGTCCAAAAGCGAGTAATGCACCCTTGTCCAGTTGTACAAATCCCGCCACAGCCATATCGAATATTGCAGCATCACCTCCAGATGGGAGCCGTTGCGAGTA
>Ga0315552_1000020_pt1 | contig 96693 bp, 100 predicted proteins | sample SalMarSW160170MG_2_FD_203102 | JGI IMG/M metagenome (GOLD analysis project Ga0315552, IMG submission 203102) | Salt marsh sediment microbial communities from the Plum Island Ecosystem LTER, Massachusetts, United States - Salt Marsh Sediment SW1601-70 ...
CTTTTATTATTTTATGAGCTTCACATACTTCAGGGATCAATAACCCCAATGCAAGTATTTCTGGATTCTTTTCGATCATATCTATCTTTAATCCTGGATTGAGCTCCAGGGCGGCAGCAGCGTTATATCCGAATCCAGAGAAAAGATCCAAGAGATATTTCCTTTTCTGAATTTCTGAAGGTATGCAGAATTTGTGGATACTTTCGTCATAAGCCCCTGTAAGAGAATGCATCGTCTCCTGAAAAAGAGGATCGTTATAAGTATACGTTGAATCTCCTGTTTTTATAAGATATTTTTTAATTTTTTTAAAAAACTCTTTCCTTTCTTCTATATCTCTTTTCCTTGAAAAAAATTCTTTAATCAAAGTTCAATCACCATAAAATCTTCTGCAATTATCGTATCTTTTAAATATTTCCAGGCTTCTTCCTGAATCTCGTCAATGCTATATCTCTGGCTTATATGTGTCAGAACAAGTTTTTTTGCTTTTATTTTAACAGCTGTTTCGCAGGCTTCTTTTACTGTAGAGTGGTATGTGTCATTCCTGTCCTGATCATTTAAAAATGTGCCGTCGTGAATTAATAGATCACATTCTTCAAAAGGTATATCTACCGGGAGAGTGTCGCCTGTATAAACAATCGATTTTCCTATCTTTTTCGGATCTGTTACTTCCTCTAGTCTTATTTTTCTACCGTCAAGATAGATTTCTCCATTTTTTTCTAACTCTGCAAACATTTTTCCTTTTATTCCAAGTTTTTTTGCCTTTTCTCCTATGAAACTTCCTCTCCTGTCTTTTTCTTTAAAAATATATCCTAAGGAAGGAACACCATGATTAGTTTCAAAGGACTGGACATAAAATTCTTTAAAGTCAATAATATCTTTATCTTTCAGCTCTTTTATAATTACATCAAAAGTTATTCCAAAATATCCTGATTTAAAAAAATTTTTGAGAAAATAAACTGTTTTTTTTGGACCATATATGTCTAAAGGCTCTTTTCTTTCGTTTAATGACATAGTCATTAATAATCCTGGGACTCCTAAGATATGATCTCCGTGAAAATGGGTTAAAAACATTGAAGATATCTTAGAAGGCTTTATTATAGAAAGCATCTGCCTCTGGGCATTTTCTCCACAGTCAAACAAAACTACATTGCCTTTATACTGTAACGCTATGGAGGAAAGCCCTCTTTCCTTTGTAGGTTTAGATGCTGCAGTTCCTAAAAAAATAATTTTCATGAGATTAATTTATCTTCTCTACTAAAAAATATTGCGATCGTTTTCGAAAGTTTAAAAAAGATTTAAGAAAAGTAGATAATAATGAATAAAAAAGCTTTGATGAATATAACGGATGCCATAATTCTAGTGATGTTGGGAGTCTTTTTAGTGAGTTTTGTCTACGCATCTATGAGCGAGTTGGAGGATAAAGTAAATACAAGAAATACGAAGGCACAAATGGGGGAGATAGGAGAGTACGTTGTTAAGGGAATAACGGAAACGTATCTGTCAGGAAAAAATATAGATGCTCTACATGTAAAAATTGTAAAGGAATTGCAGATCCCTGGGGAAATAAATGGATATTTATATAAGATCAAACTCACAAAAGAGTATGTAGAAGTCTACAGCCCCAAATTGGATTATTCGATCAGAAGTTATCTTAATATAGATGAGGACATAATAGCAGGAAAGGATATATGGGCTGGAGAAATAAAGGTAGTTTATCTTAAAGAAGATGAAACAGAAAGAATAGAGTTGATCTAATGTTTAAAAAGAAAATAAAAATTCCGGAAAAAAAATATCCCGATCCTATTGATATAAGAAGTATAGATGCTGTAAGATTAAATGATCCTCACCTTTCTGATGAAATTCTGGAAACGCATATTACAAAATTGAATATGATGTACCCCATAGATTACCCTTATGCTTTTGTTAACATATTTTTCGATCCCGAGGAAAAATCATTGCTTTACAGGGTCCTGGAGCCCGGTTTGGTGATCAGGGAAGAAATGATCTTAAGCGAAATAGTGAGTGTTTTAGAAGACACACTGGCCATAGATTTTTCTATGTACGATGAAAGTAAGCTCAAAACTTTTGTAAGAAACGAAATAGAAAAGATAATCAAAAAATACAAGGTAAAGATAAATCCCGGTTCAAAAGAAAGAATAATTTATTATATTCTTAGAGATTTTGTAGGATATGGGAAGATAAATCCCATTACAAAAGATCCAAATATCGAAGATATAAGCTGCGATGGACCTGGAATTCCAGTATACGTGTATCATAGGTTTTATGGATCAATGAGAACGAATGTAATCTTCAAAACGCACGAAGAACTGGATTCATTCATAATCAAAATGGCACAGAGATGCGGCAGGCATCTTTCAGTGGCAGAGCCTCTCTTAGACGGTGCATTACCTAACGGGAGTAGAGTCCAGCTTACACTCGGAAAAGAGGTTACTATGAGAGGGTCTACTTTCACGATCAGAAAGTTCAGAGAAGACCCTTTCACTCCTGTGGATCTGTTTAAATTTGGTACTTTTTCGATTGAAATGTTAGCCTATGTCTGGTATATAATGGAATACGAATCTTCTATACTCATCGCTGGAGGCACAGCTTCTGGGAAGACTACTACCCTCAATGCTCTATCACTATTCATCAAACCTGAGCTGAAGATAATTACGATTGAAGACACGCCAGAGTTAAATTTGCCGCATGAAAACTGGATCCCCTCTGTAACAAGGACAGGTTTTGGGCCTATGATGGGAGAAAAAAAGCTTGGGGAGATAGATATGTTTGAGCTTTTGAAATCGGCACTGAGACAGAGACCTGAATACATTATTGTAGGTGAAGTAAGAGGTGAAGAAGCTTATACCTTATTCCAGGCAGTTGCTACAGGACATGCTGCAATGGGCACAATTCATGCAGACTCTCCACAGGGTGTTATTCACAGATTGGAATCTGATCCTATAAATGTACCCAGAATCCTGATAAAGAATATAGACTGCATTCTCCTTGAACAGAGAGCCAAAGTTAAGGGTAAGCTTGTGAGAAGAATAAGTCAGATAGTGGAGATTATAGATCTAGATCCAACGACAAATGAGGTGATTACGAATACACTTTATGAATGGAACGCCTTTAAAGATACTTTTAGTTTTACAGGTAGAAGTTATCTTCTTGAAAAAATGAGTGAAAAAATTGGAGTTTCTCTTGATGATATCAAGAAAGAGATAAAAAATAGGGAAAGAGTCTTAAAATGGATGATAGATAACAATATAAGATTCTACGAAGATGTGGCAGATGCAATTGCCTCTTATTATAAAGATCCGCAGTCAGTTCTGGAAAAGATTGGAGGATCTTAATGTACGGATTCGCGTTCATGCTTTTTGGCGGCATTGTAAAGAAACTCTTCAAAGATAGTTTTAAAGGGCTCAAAAAAACTATTAAAAGAGCAAATATGAAGATAAGCATCTATGAATATCTCAGCATGATTTTATTTACGCTTTTTCTAATAACAATATTTTTTCTGGGAATCTTTTTTGCTCTCTACTATTATTTTCATTTAAATGTGCTTTTTTTGATTATTCTTCCCATAATACTCCTGATAACACTTATAATACTTTATCTGTATCCCGGATTCGTAACATCGAACAGAAGAAGAGACATAGAATCAAAACTGGCATATTCTGTCACCTATATGACAGCCATGGCAGAAGCAGGGGTAGCTCCCATAAAAATATTCGAAAATATAGCAAAATCACCATTATATGGCGAGATAACCGAGGAAGCTAAGAATATAGCTATCGAATCAAAGGTATTTGGGAAGGACATAGTTACTGTACTTGCAGATTATTCCTTTGTTACGCCTTCTAAAAAGTTTGGTGATCTTCTCCAAGGCATTGTTGCCACCATCCGTTCTGGCGGAGATTTAAACGTATATCTTAGAAATAAAGCTGATGGAATCATGTTCGATTACAGGGAGATAAGAAAAGAGTTTACGGACACACTGGGGATATACTCAGAGATCTTTATCTCTTTTATTTTCCTGATCCTCCTTTTAATAGTCACTATAAGTATATTCAAATTATTCTCTACCCAAAAAATAGGTCCTTTCACATTTGACGATGTCCTCAACATTCTTACATATATTGTAGTCCCGGGGTTTTCTATACTGTTTATCTTACTTTTGGATGCTATATATCCGGAGGAATAAGATGGAGAAAAAAGAACTGAAAGAAAGTTTCTGGAACCTCAGAAATATAGGATTGATAGTTATACCTTTAATGATTGCGATCTCTCTACTTTTTTATTCTACGCTGTTCTATTTCAATACAGAATCTTATGATGATTTTATCTTATTCTCGTTTTTAATAGGAGCTCTTCCATATACTACCTACAGATATTTTGAATTCAGAAAGATAAAGAGATGTGAAGAGATATTCCCAGATTTTTTGGCGGACGTATCTTCATCTGTAGACTCTGGGATGAGCATACCACAGGCTGTTGCCATATGTTCCAAAAGGGATTACGGTATCCTCACAGATGAAATAAGAAAAATTCACAGGCTCATAACATGGGGGATTCCCTTTGAAGAGGTTTTAAGAAGATTTGCATTTTTTGTAAAGAGCCCTTTTATAGAGAAATTCGTTTATCTCATCATAGAAGCTAACCGTTCTGGAGGAGATATAAGAGAAGTCTTAAGCTCAGCTTCCAGAAACTCCAAACAATTAAAAGAGATAGAGAGAGAGCTGAAAGGAAATATTGCACCTTATATGATAATAATGTACATGATCTTCGGCCTTTTCCTTGCCATGACTGTCTTGCTTTATCACGCTTTCTTAGTTCCTATGTCAACGATAGAAGGAGGAGAGATGATATATGGAATATCCTTAGAAGGATACAGAATATTATTTTTCAGGCTTTTAATGCTGGAAGGATTTTTTAACGGGCTTATTATGGGAAAAATAATAGATGGCAAGGTCATATCTGGGCTAAAGCATAGCATAGCGATGATAGTTGTTTCATATATCGTATTTTACTTTTTGGGGGTGTAAAATGCAGAAGATAGAGTTTGGAGTTGGATTTTTAATTTTCATGATCTCTTTCTCTTTTGTGATCTACTCTCTACTTTCTTTTGATCATGAAAAAAATGAAAGTTTAGAAGGAGAAGTGCTTTTAGAAACATTTTTAAAAAATAGAGGATCTCCAGAAAACTGGGATTCCTCAGATGTAGAGAAAATAGGTTTAGCTTCAAGTCCGAATATTCTGGATAAAAGAAAGGTAGAAGAACTTATGAAAATGGAATATAAAGATGTAAAAGAAATCTTGGAGATAAAAGGAGACTTCAGAATAGTTTTAGACAGTGAAAGTTACAAATTTACCTACGGAAAAGAAATACCCCCACGAAAAAGTGTTAAAAAGTTTGAAAGGCCCATAATAATGGATAATGAGCTTGGAAAGTTCTATTTATATTACTGGTGATATCATGAATAGAAAGGGATATGCAAGAATTCTGGAATCCGTGCTTGCAGGGATCTTGATGATCAGCTTTCTTACATACACATCGGAAGAGCTCACTCTTGAGAAATCTGACCTTAAAGAACTTAAAAATCTTGGAGATGATACATTGATCGTTCTGGATTCTCTTCCGTATGAAGAAACGTCTTTCTTGTATTATGCACTGAAAAATGATCCCGATCTTCTTTATGAAAAGATTGGAGAGTGCATTCCGGAAAATGTTGATTATGCCCTGGAAATAAATGACGAAAGATATGGAAGAGAAACTGATAGAGCCTCTGTTACATGCAGATATGTAAAAATAGTAGATGATGAAAGTTTCATATATAAAATAAAGATATATTTGTGGTACAAATGAATAAAAAATCACAGTTTTTTCTAATTGCAGCAGTGATCGTCTGTTTAATGATCTTTTCGGTGAACAGAACATCCTATACTCCCCTTTCTACCGAAACAGAGAATTATTATGCGTTGTACACAAGTATAAAAAATGCATGCATGGACACTGTAAAGTATTCAGATGATTTAAGTAACGATTTAGAAAATCTCAGGGAAGAAATGAAAGAGTTCTGCAAAGAAACAAATGTAAATGTCATTTTGGATTATGAAATAGAAGGTAACAGCGTGGATTTCTATTTAAAACTCTTTACACCAGAAATATTGATAGAAGACCCATTTAAGATAGTAGTATCAAAGATGAATGTGAAAATAGAGGATGTTTTCAAGAACAAGATTATTGTCATAGGAAATATAATAGAAAAAGAGGATTTTTACAAACATGAAAAAATCTATAAACACAATAATGAATTCGTAAAACCAGATAAAGACGGCAGTGAATTTAAGATAGAAGGATATTATATAGACTTAATCCCAAAAATAGGATCTTTTTCAGCCATAGACCTAAAATACACCCCTTATGAGATAATAGATGAAGATCTAAAAAATTACGATTTTACAATCGTTGACAGTATCTCAGGCGTGGATTATGAAAAAGTTAATATCATTTATGAATATTTAAAAAATGGAGGCAATGTTCTTTTTGTAGGTATAAGCGGCAGGAATTTTGTGAGTTTATTGAATGAGGAAGATATAAAGATTCTAAATATGACAAAAAATGATTTTTATTCTGACAACACAAAGCTTGTGACGATAGGTAAAGGAGACGTTTTTTTAAGTTATGGTGATAAAAATATCATAGTTTACGGAGATAAAGCTTATGAGAATGGAAAAGAGATAAATACTGGCAAAGTATTCTTTTCTTTAATAGATAAAGACTATGAAGATATACTAACAGAGATAATATTTGCAGCCTTTGAAAAAAAAGAGCAGAAAAATATAGATATTGAGATCAATGAAGATATCACCTTTACAGTATCGGATTGTAAAAATTTAGTTCTGGAGATAAACTCTGAAAGATTTATTCTTACCTCTTCATACTATTCTCAAACTTTGCCTTTGAAAAAAGGCGAATACAGACTCGTTTTAAGAGACGAGACTGTTATTTACAAGATAGTAAGCATCGTTATCTATTAAATTATATAGTATCACTTGCTATCAGAGATGATCACTGACCGAAAGATTTAAATACTAATGATTCGTATTATTGTTCAGCAATATTGTTTCAACGGTGATGAGCTTGCGAGAAAGATCAAAAACAACATTCCTGATTCAGCCAGAAAATAGGATTATAGACGAAATGGAGGATGTTTTAGCCTGTATGTTCTGGCGAAATCCCGAACTCGCAGAACCTGCATTGAAGTTTTTGAACATGATAAGCGAAAACAATGGATTGAAAGACAGCTACTGGTCGGAGTTCTGCAGCATTACCAATATAACGAGGGGACAGTACGACAGTATTATAAGCAAGCTCAGAGGTGGGGGATTTATTTACAAAAGAAACGATGTATGGAAAGTTTCTGAAGGATTTGAGGAGTTTTTAATAAAAATAATAGAGGTCACTAAAAAATGGAGAGGGGAAAATGAAGAATAAACTCCTGGTCTTGCTTATAATTATATTATTGTTCCCAAAGATGGAAGCAGATATAGTGTACGATGATAAGATTAAGGTAAAGACCGAAGTTTACAAAGACGGTACTCTTGATTCCTCTCTTACAAAAATTTACAAGGGGATGCTCATAGATATTGATGGATTGTATAAATTAAAAATTGTAGATTATGATCTTGATAATGGAACGATATACCTTGAATTGTACAAAGATTACAAGAAAATGATCCTTTACCAGTGGAACTGTGAAAACAATATTTACACGATCTCCAATGTACTTGTATGCTGTCCAGAATGTTCTAATCAGACTGTTTTAGTCTACGAAGACGAGTACTGTGATATCTCTATAAGATTCCTCTGCTTCGATAGGGATGGAATGACTCAGGAAAAAGAGGACAGTTGCTGCCCGGCGGAGAGTACAACTACTGCAGACACGTATGCAAAACTTCAGATATACTTTCATAAAAAATTTACAAAAATAATGGAAAAAAATCTTATAGAGATAGAAGAAGTGGGACTTTTAGATAACAACGAAAAAGGATATCAGGTTTCTGAAAACGAGATAATTGTTTCTGATCCGTATTATATGACCTTAAAAGACAACAAAATCTTAGTTTACGAAACAGATTACGGTACTAAATTATCGCTCAACATACCAGCTCCGCAGTACAGAATGAATGAAACTTCTTATGGAGGGTATAAAATAGGTATAATTGATAACGCTATCTTTTCAATGCTCGATCCATCGGATGTGTTGTATAACACAGTATTTAACTCGGAAATGAACGAAGGAAGTTATATAGAATCATCACTGCATAAAATTGAGACAATGGAGGGCATTGTGAATGTTTGTAAATTGATAGTTGGCGAGGATATATACACCGTCTATGATGACGGAAAGGATAATATAATATTTAAAGATGATTTTGGGATTGTAATTACTAAATTTGATCCGGATGATAGGGAGGTTTACTTAAAGTTCTTAAAAAAGGTGGATGAAGAGGAGATAGACAATTCCTCTCTTGACATAGAGGATTATCAGATCGTTTTTAATGAAAAATATAGCAATTTTCTTATAGACGTCGTCTCTGGATCTAAAATTCTAAAAAACAGAGTTGGTCTCAGATATGAAGATATTAAAGGTGTTTATTACGAAGAAATGCCCTTTGAAAAAGACTCGAAAGAGACTACTGTAACATATATGAACATCTCAGCGATGGGAGAGAACCCAAATGCTCACGATTTTACAGGCATGGGCTGGGCAGACACGGAGATTCCAAACTTCAGATATGCTTCCGAGGATGATCCTTCATATCCAAGATATTATGGAACTTGTGTAAGGGGCGACGAGATAACGTACACAATAGATTACTCTTACAGCCCTTTGGCAGCGGGAGATGCTACAAATGTTACAATTACAGATGTGCTGGATTCCAATCTCCAGTTTCTCTCTGCTACAGGAACATTTGTGTACGATGGAGTTGATACAGTTACCTGGACTCTTGGAACGTTACATCCTGGTGATTCTGGGACTGTAACAGTAAAAGCAAGAGTGGATAGTGCCACTGTATACGGTACAGAGATACCCAACAATGTTACACTTTCTTATACGGAAGATATGCCAAAGAGTCTCACAACGCTTCCCGTAATCTTCAAGACCCAGGCAATGGACATAATAAAAGAGGTAAACTCTGCATTAGCTTCTCCGGGAGATACGCTCACCTATACATTGACGTATTACAATACGACATCGTTGGCGAGAGTATGGGCTGGAAATCCCAGCACTATAATAATAGTTGCAGGAACTATACAGGTGGAGGATGTTATCCCAGACAACCCCACAGTGGATCCTGCGACGGTCAGCGACAGCGGGGTTATAAATGATACCAATGGGAACTTAATTATTGGCGACGGTGGAGACACAATCGTATGGGGAAATCCAAATCCTCTCTCACAGCTGACTCCAGAGTCAAGTCATCCATTAACTTTCCAGGCCGTGATAGATAACGTTATTTCAACTACAACTATAACAGACTATGGAACTATCACCCAGTACGATCTTTATGGAAGCCAAGCAGGAGATCCCAATGGATCCAATGCAATACCAGAAACAGACGCTCATGGTATTAACAGCAATATAGTTTATACAACTGTGCCTATTCTATCGGGCATAGCTCACTCACATCTTCCTTGCTGCAAAATGAGTGTAAGCAAAGAAGCTCCTTCTACAGGTATTCCCGGCGATATAATAACATACACAATAAAATACCAGAATACAGGCCTCTGCGAGAATGGAAATGCCTACAATGTAAAGATAATAGACACCCTTCCAGAAAATACTACCTTTATTAACGCTTCTGTAGCGCCTTTAGTAGATGGAAATCTCCTGATCTGGGAAATACCGCAAGTAGACCCCGGAGAATCTGGGGAGATAACTGTAGACGTGATGATAAATCCTGCCATGCCAGAAAATGCGTATTATGTCAGGGTTTATGAGTACAAGAAATATGCTATGGTAAAAGAGGATTGGATAGGACTTGGAGGAATAATAAGTTACGATGATTACAGTTTGATTCTGGATGAAACTCACAAGTACTGGTACGATATCAACGAAGTTCAGATCCATAAAGGATCGCAGAAGAAAGATGACGTAAATATGGGTTTATATCAGAGATGCCTATACGATAATATTGTTTTCGAGTTCCTGGACAATTCCGGGATGGGAGAAAACTTTAAAGGGTTTTTCAGGATATATAAAAGAGTTATTCCAAACATAAATGTAAGTTCCGAGTTTAAAAGATGGGACAAAGAAAAAAAGGTATGGGACAGCGAAATCTATTCAAATGATAAATTCTATCTGTTCATCTATCTAAAAAATGTAGAAAATGGTTTGAATATAGGAAAGGGAATGGCAAGAGATATAAGCTATTACTTTGAGAGTGATTTAAACTGCAAAGACGTAACATGGATGTATCTAAACTACTGTAAACAGAATCTTTTTGATATATACCCGAATGAAACAGGATACATTATCCTTGAAATGGATGCCCCACCGGTAGATTTCGAGAAGAAGTATTCAGTAGATGTGCATATATCGTGGAAAGATGATCTTGGAAACCCTTTTGAGACAGAAAAAACATTCGATGTGAATGTAAAGCCGTCTCCCACGAGTAAAGTACTGAGAGTTGAAAAACATATAGTTGGAAGCAACGAGATGAAGGTAGGAGAAACAAAAAAGATACAGGTATTTATAAGGAACTGGAGTGAAAAGGAAATATATGTGGAGTTTGAGGACAACATCCCGCAAGGATTAAGCGTTGTCGACGGAACTCCGGGGTTCAAAGGGAAAATAAAGCCAGCAGAAACAAAAGAAATAGATTATGTACTTAAAGGAGATCAGGAGGGCAGTTATTCTTTCAGTGGGGAAGCGTATTATGAAGATATTTATGGGAAACACAAGGTAATTTCCAATTTAATAGATATACATGTCATAGGTACCGAGAAATTAACATTAACGAAAGAAATAAGTAAGAATTATCTCAGCGAAGATGAAATCATCAATATATCCCTCATGTTAAGAAACAATACAGAGGATGATATAAAAGATATCGAAGTCGTGGACATAATCCCTGAAGATTTTACGCTCGTAGAAATTTTCGACAAAAATACAGAATGGGACGATGAGAACAAGATTTTGAGATATAAGATCGATAAACTAGAACCTGCAAAGGCTAAGATAATAAAGTATGCCGTTAAAGCACCTTCAAAAGCTGGAAAATACAGCTTCCTTGGAGTAAGAGCTACGTATATAATAAACGGAACTAAAAAGGAAAAAACGACTTCAGATTTCGAGGTTATAATTCCAGAAGCTGTGCCACCGTCTCTGAATGTAGATATGAAAATTCTGGAAAGGATACCTTCTGAGGATAAAGAGATAATAACGCTTCAATTAACTTTGAGTTGTGGTGCATCTTCGATTAAAAATATGCATCTTAAATTAGATTATCCGGGGTTCAGGGCTTTGGACTCGGAAGGAAAAATAGAAGAGGGATTGATCTATGATGTAGACGAACTCAATCCTGGAGACGAATACATTACAAAAGCTACATTTGAAACAGATGTGGGTGATAAAGAACTTTCCTTTGTATTAAATGGGAGCTATGAGGATAATATAGGATTGGACTACTCTTTAAACAAAGAACTAAAAGTTTCTTTCATTACAAAGAAGCCTATAATTAAAATAACAAGATCTCTGGAAGAGAGTACAATAAGATTTGGATACAGCACCCAGATCATTTATACAGTAGAAAATACTGGAGAAAGCAAAGCGGATATAAAATTAAAGGACGAGATTCCGGATTATATCGGAAATGATTATATCTGGGAAGGAAAATTAGATCCGGGAGAGAAACATTCTCTGAGGTATAAAATAACTCCAAAAAAAGCGGGGGCATTTGAGTTGAGCGAAGCTTCGTTGATCTATAAAGATCGATTTGGAAACGAGTATACTGCATACTCTGAAAAAACGATAATAGAAGTAAGAGGACTTGTATTTGAAAAAACACTTGAAGAGAATACTGTCACTCTCAATGTGACAAATACATACAGTGAAAAAGCTTTTGATATAGAAATAGAGGATTATCTACCAGAGGGGTATGAAACAGACAGAGCTTTGAGTTTCCATATAAATCAATTGAGTTCCGATGAATCAAAAGAATTCTCTTATGTAATAACCAAATTTGGGGATTCTTTAGAACTTCCAGAAGCTAAAATCGTGTGGAAAGACATATATCAGGATAGTTATGAGGTAGAGTCCAATAGAGTGGCCATATCGTATGAAGAAGAAGAGGAAAAGGAAGAAAAAGAAGAGGAAAAAGAGACACCTACGCCGCCTACAACAAGCCCAAAACCTACTCATGAAAAACCGTCCAAAAAAATAAATCTGAAATATCTCTTTATTCCCATAATAAGCATCATAGTTGCTTTAATTTTATATTACTTATTCTCAGGAAGAAAAGAAGAGGTATACGGAATACCCGTTTCTGAAGGGGACGTATGGGCACCAATAGAAGAAAAAGAGATAGAAAGGGAAATAAAAGGAAAAAGGAAAGTTTGGAACTATAAAAAGAAAGAGAGAGAGATAAAAAACATTTTAAACGAGATAGACAAACCATCAAAAGAGGATCTTGAAATACATAAGCTCTGGAATATGGATCTTGAGCCGAAAAGAGAAAGAAATGTGAAAATACCTACTCCTGTGGTCACTATTCAGAAACCTGAAAGGACTGAAGAAATGAAATTCTGGAAAGATTATATGGAAAATAATAAGTTAAAAGCACTGAAAGATGACTTAAAAGTTCTTGAGATTAAAGAAAAAGGATATAAAGAAAAAGGTGATAAAAATATGGCTAAAGAAATTTCAGAATTGAAAAAAATTGTTAAAAATGAGATAAAAGAAAAGGAGGGATCGTATGAAAATGTCTCTTGAATACGAAGTCCAGAGGCCGAAAATAAAAATAGGTACGCTGAACAAAAAGATAGAAACTTTAAAAATACAGTTAAAAGAGCTCGAAGAGTATAGAATAAAGATATCTTTAAAAATAGTAATGACAAATAAATCAATAGATGAACTAAAAACAAAACAGGAAAAAATAGATGAGAAGATATTTGAATCCCTGAGGACGGATTATATAATGGAACTCCATAAATACGAAAAAGAAGAAGAAAAACTTATAGGAAAAATAAATTCACTGGAAGAAGAACTTACGCTTTTCGAAGAGTACAAGCCATTACTGGAAAAATACGAGGATATGAAAAATGAGATAGAAGATGTCTTTGAAAAACTTAAAGTATTGGAGAAAAAACTAAATTACGTGTGATTACTATGTACAAAATAGGAATTCCACTCTTGGATAATGCTCTGGGAGAAGGTTTCCCCGATAAAACAGTGATAGTCTTGTCTGGGCCACCAGGATCAGGGTTTTCGATATTCGCTCAGCAGTTTTTATATTATGGACTTAAAAATTCCGAGAATGGAATGTATTTCACATCTGAAGAGTCTCCCTCGGAGATAGCACAGGAGATGAAGTTTTTTGGATGGGAGATTGAAGGATATATAAAAGAAAAAAGATTAAAATTTATAGACGCTTATACTCCAAGATACCAGAGTATTTCCAAAGATGAAGTAACAGAAGGGTACTGGACATGGGATGTTGGAGCGGCGAATCAATTGAGAGTTCTTTTTTCTGAGTATATAAAAAATTTTGAAAATGAAAGATGCAGGGGAATTGTAGACTCTTTCTCGTACCTTTTAAGGGTCAACAAATTTGACGAAATGGTAGATCTTTTTGAGACTATCCAGCTTACAATTAAAAAATACGGAGGAGTTTATTTCTTCTTAGTTGTAGAAGGAATGCATGAGGAAAAGATAGTAAGCACTATAAATCATATGGCTGATGGTGTGATTCAGTTCAAGATTAACGAAAGAGGGAGTAAAATAGAGAGGTATATGAAGATATTGAAATTAAAAAGAACTATATACAGTTCTAGATTAATTCCTTATAAAATCGAGGATAAAGGAATAGAATTAGAGACAACAGAAAGAATTTTGTAGGTGTTATTATGGAAAGAGTTAAGACAGGAATTCCAGGTCTGGATGAAATTTTGGATGGAGGTCTTCCAAAGGGAACAAATGTTTTGATAACGGGTGGCACAGGAACAGGTAAGAGTATATTTTGCTCTCAGTTCCTATACAAAGGAATAGAAGATTACAATCAAAATGGAGTTTTCGTAACACTGGAAGAGAGAGCCGAAGACCTTAGAAAAGAAATGTTAAAGTTCGGCTGGGATTTTGCAAAATATGAAAAAGAAAATAGGCTGGCTATAATAGATGGAACATCAACTAAATTAAGAAAAAGAACAGTGAAAGAGAAGTATTCTCTTATAGGTCTGGATATTGATGCATTGATTATAGAGATAAACAGGGTCTGTAGAGAGATAAATGCAGAAAGAGTTGTGATCGACTCAATACCATCCCTGGGATTAAATTTGGATAGTGAAAAGGAAGTAAGGAGGTCCGTGTACAGATTGAGCACTCTCCTCCTTGAGATCGGAGTGACGTCTTTTGTAACTACAGAGACGTTGGGAGAAGGATTTTCGAGATACGGCGTAGAAGAGTTCGTTTCAAGAGGCGTTATAAAACTGGATATTGTAGAGAAAGAAAACAAATTCGTGAGAACGGTCTATGTAAGAAAGATGAGAGAGACAAACTTTACCATGGAAAAATACCCGTTTGATATAGAAAGTAACGGCATAATAATTCATACGAGAGGAGAGGTATTTTAATCCTTATGCTTTTTTTATTGTAAAAAAAGTTTTCGAAATCAAAAAATCTTTTATATTCTTATTTGAAAATATCCTTTAATGGAAATATGCGTCCTTGGAAGCAGCAGTGCTGGAAACTGCACACTCATTAAGACAAAAAATACAAGCATATTAATAGACATCGGATTTTATCCTAGATACATTGAAAACTCGTTGTCATGCATAGGAATCGAGCCAAAAAATATAGACGCTGTTTTGATTACCCATGAGCATACGGATCATATTCGAGGAGCTGAATCTTTTTTCAGAAAGTACAGGGTTCCTTTTGTCATGAATAAACTCACATTCCAGAACTCAAATTTAAAATTAATTCCAGCTATCTTTGAGAACTTTCAAGAGTTTAAAATAAAAGAATTTAAGATAACGCCAATTACAATAAAACACAACTCCTCGAATCCCGTAGCGTATCTGATAGAAGGAGAAAAAAGAATAGGCGTGGCCACAGATCTTGGATCAACGGATTTTAGACTAAAATCTTATTTCAAAGATTTAGATGTATACGTTTTTGAATCAAATCACGACACAGAGATGCTTTTAAATGGTGGGTATCCCAGATTCTTAAAAAAGAGGATCTTCAGCGATTATGGACATCTCTCAAACAAGCAGTGCGGAAATACATTGAAAGAAATAAGCAGTGGATCAGAAGTCTTCCTTGCGCACATGAGCGAAAACAACAACACTCCTGACAAAGCTAAGGAGACTGCAGGAAAGATTCTCGGAGACGATTTCAATATTCATCTCACGTTTCCAAAAAAAGCTTCTGAAGTTGTTAAGGTTTAGATTTTATTAAAGGTGAATTGTACAAATACCAAAATAATAGAAATGTTTGCGAATAACCGAAAGGTTTTTCTTGTCATGATCATAATTTACTATTAGAGCATAAATTTAGTTCTCAAAAAGGTAAGAAAATGCCACAAAACGAGCTAAAAAAAGCTTCGTCTGAAAAAGATAAGCTTAAAATAATCGTAGTGGCTGTGGTGGTGACCTTATGTGTAGTTATAACTCTTTACTTTCATATCATTGGAGTAGAAGTCGTATACACCCATTTATTTTATATCCCGATTGGCCTTGCATCTTTCTGGTTCGGTAAGAAGGGATTTTTTGTAGCTTTAATTCTTGCATTGGTTTTACTTTTGACCCATCTCACTGTGGATCAGTTATTCTTAAATAATGTAATGAGGGCTTTCATGTTTTGTATTGTCGGGCTTGCTGTTGGCATTCTTAGTGAAGAAAGAAACAAAGCAGAAAATGAATTGAAAGATTATTCGGAGAGACTTGAGGAAAAAGTTGAGGATATGACAAGAGAATCGGGAGAATCGGAGGAGAAGTCTCGTGGCCTTTTTGAAGGCGTACCAGCATGCTGTTGGGGTTTTGACCGAAAGGGCACAATTTTGCATTGGAACAAGGCTTGTGAAGAATTGTACGGGTGGACTGCTGAACAAGCTATTGGCAAAACAATGTATGACCTGATGGTAAAAGAAGAAAATGTGGCCCCAACGCAGGAAAAGATTGCGGCTGTATTTCAGGGGCAGTCCTTTCAGGGGGTAGAATACGAGGATCTGCGAGCCGATGGAACTACATGTAATGTATTAGTCAATGAATATCCACTAAAAGATACCAGTGGTAAGGTTATTATGGGTATATGTGCTGAATTGGACATCATCGAGCGCAAACGTGCTGAGGAGGAGCTAAGGGAAAGCGAAGAAAATTTCAAGAGACTATTTAACAAAAACCCCGAAGCCCTTCTATATGTTGATAAAAATTTTAAGACAATAGATATTAATCCTCAATTTGAAGAACTTTTTGGTTATTCTATTGATGAGATAAAAGGAAAGGAAATAGACGAGTTCATCGTTCCTAAAGATAGAATGAATGAAGGTCAAAAGCGGAATGAGATGTCAAAGAAGGGATATAACTTTTATGAAACTGTCAGGAAGAAAAAGGATGGTACTTTAGTTCCTGTATCATTATCTGCAGGACCTATTATCTCCGAAGGATCGATAGTTGGAATTAATGTAACATATAAAGATATTACCGAGCGCAAGCGAGCCGAGGAAGAATTGCAAGAGAGTAAAAACAAGATTGAGCAACTCCATAAAGTAGCAACACAGATGGAAGCTGTACAATCGGAGGAAGAGGTTTATCAACTTACGGTAGATACTGCGGAAAAGATCCTTCAATTTAACATATGCTTAATTTACATGACGAAAGGGAATGGACTTGTAGTTAAAGCAACCTCTTCCGATATGCCTCTTGCTGGAGGTCAGGATATGTCGATTGATGATGGAATTGCTGGTAAAACTTACCGAACTAGTGAGTCCTATCTGACTGAAGATATAAAGGAGGAAAAGGAGGCAAGACCTTCTATAGATGAATATCGATCTGGAATAAGCATACCTATCGGAAAATTTGGCGTATTTCAGGCTATATCCACGAAAGTTGGTGCTTTCGATCAAGAAGATCTTAAAATGGCAGAACTCCTGATATCTCATACTATTGAAGCGCTTAAAAGGATTCGATCTGAGAAGGCATTGCAGGAAAGTGAGGAGAAATATAGATCATTAACTAATCAACTTCCTGTTGGAGTTTACAGAACGACAAAAGAAGGAAAATTTTTACACGCAAACCCTGCGTTGGCTACTGTTTTAGAATTTGAAAGCGTTGAAGATCTTATGAAAGTCTCGGAATCAGATGTATATAATGATCCACGCGAACGCATTAACCAGATAAAACAATGGAAAACTACCAAGGAGATTATCTCCAACGAACTCAAATTTCGCACAAAAAAGGGTAGAGAAATTTGGATTCGAGACACAGGACATGCTATACTTGATGAAAATGGAGAGATTAGTTACATTGATGGGATTATAGAAGACATCACTGACCGCAAAAAAGCAGAAGAACTCCTAAAAAACCAGAGAGAGGAACTTTCAGTGTTTGCACATACAGTATCCCACGATTTAAAGAATTATATAGGAATTATCCGAAATAGTGCTCAGTTCTCGCTTCTTAAAAAAGAATATGCAGAGAAGAATAATCAGAGAATAATCGATATGACAAAAAAGATGAAAGATTTTGTGAATCGGCAACTTGAGCTTGCCGATGCTGGTAAAGCAATAGGAGAGCTTGAGGAGATAGATCTCAACAAAATGATAGATGAAGTAGAAAAGGCTCATAGTATTGAGATACACAGAGAAGAATTGTCAATGATTAAAGGCGATCCACAAAAACTGAAGGAAGCATTCCACAATCTCATCCACAATGCAATAAAACATGGAAAAGCTGACAGAATAGAGATATCTTCAAAAAAGAAAAAAGATAGCTGCATTATCTGCGTAAAAGATAATGGTAAGGGAATTTCAGAAGAAGACATTGACAAAATCTTTGATATGGGATACTCAAAGACAGGTACGGGATTTGGTCTCACCATTGTGAAGAAAATAATAGAAGCGCACGATGGTAGCATTTCAGTGAAATCCAAAGAAGGAAAGGGAACTACCTTTGAAATAGTGCTTCCTTCTCGGGAGTAATATCTAAGATAAATGAAATGTAGGGGTATAAAAACTTATATATCCTTATTATGAATATTATTAGATGTCAAGAAATGCAATAATCTTGAATCCGAGCTCATGCCATGGGAGAGCAAAAAGGAAGTGGCCTCAGATTAAAAGATACTTGAAGGAATTAAATTATGAGTTTGATTTTTATGAAACACGAAAAAGAATGGATGAAAAAAGAGTTACAAGAAAGATATTAGAAAAGGGATGTGATGAGATCGTCGTTGTCGGCGGTGATGAGAGCATAAACTATGTGGCAGACGAAATTATGAAATTTTACAGCTCTTCAGGAAATATTATAGACAAAGCCAGAGATTCCAGCATAGTTCTGAACTTGATCGCTCTAGGCACAGGAAATGATACAAAGAGAACGTGGAGAGTTTACTCAAAAAAGAGAGAAAAAATGTAGAGGATTTAAAAACGGATTGTGAGTTATTGGTAGAAGGAGATATAAAAGAGATCGATATGGGCAAAGTTAACGATAACTATTTTATCAATCACGTCGGAATGGGTCTTGATTATTACGTTGTTAAAAATGCAGAAAATTTCAAATTTGTTCCATCGGCTTTTGTCTTGTCCGTTTTTTACAGCATCTCAAAGGAAAAACCATGGGATATTAAATTAGAGATAGATAATAAAGTAAAATATGAAGGTACAGCTTGGCTTGTAACTGCATGCAATGGGAAGTATTTCGGAGGTGGAATGAAAGCTGCACCTGATGCAGAGTTGGACGATGGTTTTTTCGGTATTATACTGGCAAAGTGCATATCCAAAATTAAATTTGTTGGAAACTTTTCAAAGGTATTCAAGGGCAAACATTTAGAAGTAGAAGGAATAGAATTTTTTAGAGGAAAAAATGTGGCTGTAAAATGTACAAAAAATGTAGGCTATGAGATCAATGGTGAGTTAATAAGTGAAGAAAAAGAGATAAACATAAAAATAATTGAAAGGGCACTGAAAATAAGGGTATGAACTATTTTTTCGTGCAGATTTTCTTTCTTTCTAAATAATTATTTTTGTTTCTTTTTTTGTGCACGTTTTTTTCTTAAAAGTTTTGCAGGGGACTTCAAATCTTTGATTTGAATGTCGTCTACCGTGTGCACTGAGGTTTCAGTGCGGGGGAAGGGATTCGAACCCTCGTATTCCTTCGAAACCGGATCTTAAGTACATGATACCTTTATAGTCTTCTGTCTTTAAAAGGGTTACTACCAGAGTTATTCAGATGAGTAAATACCCTTTTAATTCTTTATTCTGCCGTTGATACAAGCGTTTCTGGGAGCTATCTTCCGCATATCGTACAACATAGCATTAACCTTTCAATTCATCTAAAATCGCTTTAAAATTAAGTCATGGAAAAAGGGAAAACAGGTATGCTGCAGTTCTTTATGTTTCGCAATCCAATATTTAAGTGTCCAGGGTAGGTTAAAAGGCTGATATATGTATTCCTCACATAGTTTTCTTAAAAAGAAGCTGATATATTGCCTATGGTTTCAACGTTTTCTAAGATCTTCAGATTTGTTTTCTACTACAATATGTAGTAATAAATATATTGGGATCTGAAACTGTGATCGGGGTAGAAACTGTGACTCAAAGTGTGACTTTTATTACAGCAAATTACAATTTGAAAAAAAAAGGATATTCTTGCTTTAAAATAAGTTTAAGTGAGGTAATGACCTTATATTTATTGGGAGTTACTGTAATTCCAAGTTTCAAACTGTAATCAGAACTATAACTATTTTCCAGTTTCAATTAGCATATATAAACCCTTTTTCACGCTGCATATTTTCTACTTTCCACATAAAAGAAAAAAAGATTTTGTTATTCAATAGTAGTCCTCGATGTAGAATGTCCAACTTCCGTAGCATGAGATAATATATAGGTAATAAAATCCCGAACCACCTTCATATATGTAAGTTGTATCAGAGCATCTTCCATCGCATGAAACATATCCAACGTATATTGCAGTTTCTCCTTTAGGATATGCAAACATGTACATCACTCCATTTCCAGAGAATTTGTACCTTATTCTCCAGTCGATTCCTACATAAAATGTCTCTGTTGTTCTATCATTTGATCCACTAAATGTTTTCACTACATGCCACTCTTTCGGTGGTGGGGGTAGTCTCTCAGCAGGAACTGGTGGTACTCTCCATAGATAAATTAGATCTTTAATTTTATGATCCAATCCCTCTTTATACATATTTATTGTTGTTTCAGCTAAATCTATATTTTTAGGAACTTCAAACACTAACCATCCTCTTACTGTTCCTCCAGGTCTAACATCCTCTCCATTGTCATATACATCATCTATTGATACATATTTGAGTGTTCCCGCATCATACATATCATTACCATATTGTAGATATACATTGCTAAATAGATCATCCTCTTCAGTTGATAAATTTTTTGCGATGATATATATCCAAATGAATGTACCTCCATCTACAGCTATGTAATCGGTTCCATATGTTGTTCTGTATTGATTACATTCTTCATATTCCGTTATAGTAAAGCTAAATTTATGTTCTCCTACTGTACAATCTTTTGTTCTATTTACAATCAAAGTCTCCGGAACGACTATACATTTTTCACTAATCATACCCGACACTATCGGTACAGTTCCATCTATTATGTATTTGGCTGGTAAATTAACAATAAAGCTGAATGTTACTAATATAGTTTCTTTAGCAGACATAGTTATTAACTGCGTTTCTTCATTGCCTCCAACTCCTACTCGTAGAGATATTTCATCTTCTCCATCTCCCCCTTCATTCTTTACTTCTACCTGGAAATTTGCTCTCTTTCCATTTGTTATTTCCGAAGGTACTTTTAGACTCTTTACAATAAAATCAGGTGGCTCTGGAATTACTTTAACATCCATTTGAATAGATCCAACTTCAACATGTACCGTTCCTTCTTTTTCCGTCTCATATAAAAATTCTACAATTTCTGATTCTAATTTTTCCAGCCAAAGAGATTTTTCATATTTCTCTCCATTTATCATGATAGAAATGTTTTCCTCTCCTTCTCCTCCATTATTGCTAACATACACTTCTATCTTTATTTGCTCTCCTATTATTACTTCAGACGGACGATCAACTCTCGTGATTACAAAATCAGGTTCTTCCGGTGAGGTAGTAGGTGGCAAAGTAGTTGGTACAGACGTTGTGAGTATAGGTGTTTCTTTCGTTTCCTCACTTTCGTTTACACATCCACTAAGTACAGTCATTAACATCGCTATTATCACGAATGTTGCTAAATATCTTCTCTTCATATTTTATCACATCCTCTATATTTATCCAAGAACTCTTTTAATATGCTCTTTTCATCTACAATATCGTACTTTGCTTTACTTCCCCAGTTAATCCTTAATTTTCCTAACTGCATACAGAACGTTTATTTTTCTATGTTTATAAGCTTTACTTTCTAAATTTTTTGAAGGTTATTTATAAGATCTGGAACTATGTAAGAATTGTTACAACATATAAGAATAACCTTATTTTGAATCCGCTTGAAATACTAATATAAAATAATAAAGTAATACTTATTAGGTTATTATTATATTATCAAAAGCTTTATAAAGGCTGAAAATAATATAGTAAGTATGATATGTTTAGTTGTTTGGTCTCTTTTTGAGATCTGAAAAATAAAGAAAGGGAGAAGGTGAAAAATATGGTAAAAAATATGAAAACAGAATGGAATGAGGATCTGGCAAAATTGGTTTTACAGCAAGTTTTGAACAACTGTCCAGCGGTACACCAGAAATCTCTCAATAAAAATACAAAGAATCAATGGGTGGTGTTCATTGACGAATTAGACAGAAGATCTAAAGGATTTTTGAGAATCAGCTTTGAAACAGGAGGATTTAGCATACTGCTCTCTGAAGACAGGGGGTCCAGGGAAGAGTACACATCTGTAAAATATAAGGACATTTTAACCCTGTTTGGTTACTCTCTCGCAGATACTGAAAAGATCAGAACTTTTAGTTGGTCAAAAAAGTGTAAATGAAGTGATAAAATGGCAGTAAAGCATATTTTATTAGGTTTTTCAGAAGTTGAACATAAAAGAATGCTTAAAATCAAAGGAAAGGCGACCTGGATTGATATTCTGAAATTAGGGATTGAAAAAAAGAAATTGGGGTAATTAAAAGGTGAAATATTAGATAAATAGAATTGAATAAGTAAATAAAGGTGAAAGAGCATGAACGAGAAAGAAAGAGCCAGCAAAAGCTTTATAAAGGGACATTTAACCGATATATGCAAATTAGATGGCTCTATTGATATAAATGAAATTGTGGAGAGAATTTACATACTTAGAAACTATTTTGAAGACGTTGACAGTCTACAAAAAGCTATTCAAGGAGAAATAACAGGTTATCAGAGGGAAAACTTAAATAAGTCGGAACTTTGTGCAGTATCAATGAAGATCTCCAAATATTTAAAAGAGGGGATCTGATGGAAAAGAATGAGTCAGATAAAAATGAAGAAAAATGCTACAAATGGCTTTTAACTGCAGATCTTAAGAATGTTAACAAAAATGAAGAAGGTTATAAAATTGGTTCTCTTTACATGCCTGAAAAGATCTATAATTTATGGAATAAGTTAGATGGGAAAACAAAGAGTTCTATTCTTTTGGAAGTTAACAAAGAAAGAGAGGATGTTGAGATAAAGTCAAGAAAAATATTCTTGGATACTAAAAAAAAGAAAGACGATAAAATTCAGATATGTTCGTTAGTAGAGAAAGACAGGATTATAGAAGAAATCTATGTGAACAAAAAAGCACTTTTCATTGTTTACGATGCCATAAATGGAATAAGAACAGAATCTGAACTGAGTCCGTATATTCCAAAGGTTGATGATCTTTTAGAAAAGGGAACAGTGCTGTTGCCAGAGGGTATAATGGACTATGGAACGGCTGAAGAACTTAAGGATGAGATTCAGGAGTTTATCCATAAATACGTTGATATACCAGAAGAACTTGAAGAACTGTGTACCTATTACATATTGTTAACATGGCTGTACGATAAATTGAATACCATTCCATATTTACGACCGATAGGGGATACGGGCACAGGGAAGAGCAGACTTAACAAAGTTATTGGTGGTTTATGCTATCATAGTACATCCATTGCAGGAGCCGTAACACCTGCACCGATATATAGAATGATCGAACAGTGGAAACCAACGTTAATCATAGACGAGGGAGATGTAAAACAATCAAATGAGAAAAATGAGTTTATTACTATTCTGAACTGTGGATTTGAAAGGAATAATCCGGTTATACGATGCAATAAGGAAAATCCCAATAAATTAGAATCTCATGAAGTTTTCTGTCCTAAATTAATAGCTACGAGATATAGATTTGAGGATAGCGCATTAGAAAGCAGATGTATAACAATAGAGATGAAGAACACAGGAAGAGACGATATACCGATATTACTACCTAAGAAATTCTATGAAAAAATAAAGGAACTGCAGAAAAAACTTTTAAAATTCAGATTGGATACGTACTTTCTGATAGATGGCGATGTTTCAGAAAGATTACAGAAAGAACTGCACAGGGACATAGATAAGAGACTATTACAAGCTACTGGACCGTTGTTATGCCTGACGGGTATTCCTGGATTTGATGAGGTATATAAGAACTTTATAGAGGGTTATAACGTTAAATTGATAGAGGAAAGACAGAATTCAAAAACGGGAATGATTGTTAACGCAGCTTTTGATCTAATAAAAATAGAGTTAAAAATGGATTTCATCGAAAAGGGAAAGTTCCGCAAAAAAGATATTGAAGAATTTACAGAAGATGAGATGAGGTTGCTCGTAAAAGAGATAATGGAAGAAAGAGAGGAATTATTAAAAAAGTTGCAGAATATTAAACTTACATCTGGAGATGTGGTGACATACATAAAAGAAACACTAAAAGACGATGTAGGAACGAGGACTGTTGGAAGGGAGTTAAAAGCAGTCGGGATTGAAAGTAAAAGCAAATGGGATAGCGTAGATAAGAGAACAAAGCGTATTTTAAACTTTGATGAGGTATTATTGAGGAATTTGGAGATTAAATATAGACTACCTGATGAGAGATTCATTACGAAACATTACATCAATTACGAAAATTACGTACTATACATGGGAGCTATGGGGATACCTGATTTTTTAAAAAAAGAGAAAGATAGTAGTGAGAGTGATTCTCTTATGCTCCCCCGTAAGGCATGTAATAAACGTAATGAACGTAATGAAAAACAAAAACCACCAGAGGAGGAAAATCCCCCTGTTCCCAAAGAGGAAAAGGTTAACCAATTAGACCTTTCTCTGATGTCAGAGAAAAGTTCTCCTCCCGATACCTCAGCAGAAAAGGTTACCCATGTTAAGCCCGTTACTACTGAGAAGTTAGATACCTTGAGTAGTCATGATGAAAAGCTTCTGCTGCTACTTGAAATACTTTTCGATCATAGAGAAGGGCTTTCTCAAGATAAGATCGTTTCTTTGACTAAGTTGAGTCGGGGATTCATAAGAAGAGCCATATCCGAATTACTTTCAAAAAAAGTTGTCTCTATGGAAGGTAAAAAGATATATCTCACAGAATCAGGAAAACTGAAGGTATTGAAGTCGGTAGCTGGAATAGTTGAATACTCAGAAAATGAAAAACTTACGGTGACTTCTTAAACTTGTTAAATGTCTTATTTAACATCTTTGAGAAGTTTAACAGATAACACCCTGGCCAGGACTACGGAAGAAAGACCTATGAGGATCGGGCTCTCATATCTCTCTTTCTTCCACTACAGACTATGTTTAATTTAGTACAACCTAATATGTGAGTCCCGATCGGTGGCTGGAGATAATTATGAAGAGGCATAAGGTTTTTGGAATTCCTGAAAGTCAATTTTATTCGGAAGAGATTTCTAAAAGATATTTATGGTCTATCTCTATCTCCATTCCTAATTAATAATCCCCATTTTGAAAAAGAAGGAAGATATCTCAAAATCTCGGCGCATACTTTCTATACCCCTCCCTAATCATCTCAGGATTCTCATGAATGTACCGTTCTGTCGTTTTAATGTTCTTATGACCCATCAATTCTTTTAATATCTTTATATCTCCGCCTTTTTGGATATATAAGCTGGCAAAGGTGTGCCTCATCATATACATTGTACAATGCACCTTCGATTTTTTAGAATATTCCCAGAATAAAACCTGTGCTCTTCTTAAGGATAATCTTTCTCCAGATTTGTAGGATATAAAGAGAGCATTGTCTGAAGCATATTTCTTCCTCTTTTCTAAATATAATTCCAGATAAGGTTTCACTGTGTCATCAAGGAATGTTATCCTATCCTCATGGATTTTAGTATTCTTAACTAAGATTGTTTGCTTTTCCAAGTCTATATCTTCCATGTTTAAGTTTAGAATCTCACCGGGTCTTAAACCAGTTGTCAGGCCCAGAAGAATTATTGTTCTATCTCTATAGTCATTGATTATTGAAAGAAATTTTATACACTCTATCTTTGTTAGACTTTCACGTCTTCTCATGTCCACTTTTGGTTTTTTTATCTTAAACTCTCTGTTATTCAACTCGCAGTAATATTTTATGGTATAAAATACATTATGAAGATAATTACTGGAATAATCCCCTTCCAAATATTGTAGATAAAAAGATTCTGCATTTTCTAACTTAAAATTCCTCTTTAGAAGTATTTTCATGATGATTATGTAGTGATCTGCCGTTGTCTTTGAATTGCCTTTTTCTAATCGTAAATACTGGTAAAATCTGTCTAATTCTTCCATATAGACCCCCACAAAAGTAGATTGCCAGATAGACAGAATACAGTTTTGGATATCCCATAATTCTTATTCCGAATAAAATAGCTTCTTTTCTTAAATGCAGGGTAATAGTGCGGGGGAAGGGATTCGAACCCTCGTATTCCTTCGAAACCGGATCTTAAGTCCGGCGCCTTTGGCCATGCTCGGCAACCCCCGCCTATCTATTATTATAAAAAAATAAAGATTAAAAGTTTTCTATATAGATCTGAAGTCGTTTATGGTAAAACTTGGTTCTTCATCCTCTTTGAGCATTCCTTTATTCCTTAAATACTCCTTCGCCAGAAGGTAATAGACGAGTGCCAGAGCCTTTCTACCTTTATTATTAGTAGGAATCGCTATATCGACCTTTATAAGCATATTCTCTGTATCGCAGAGAGCGACTACAGGTATGCCCTGTTCTGCAGCCTCCTTTAAAGCATGTCTATCAGCTCGCGGATCGGTAAGAAGAAGAACATCCGGTTCCATATAGTCTTTGCATCTTGGATTTGTCAACATCCCAGGCACAAACCTTCCCGTGACGCATTTAGCCCCAGTAGCTTTTGCAAAGGTACGTACGGGGGTATGCCCATATACTCTTGTAGAGACAGCAAGAATTTTATGATGCTCAAACTTTGCCAAAAACTTTGCCACATGTCTTATTCTCTGATCTGTTACTTTAACGTCCAGAACAAACAATCCGTCTTTCCTCACCCTAAATATATACTTATCCATATATCCTGTTTTTTGCTGTGTACCTATGTGAATCCCAGATACAAGATATTCTTCAAGGGGTGCTAACAGTTCATCATTCATTATATCTCCTCCATTCTGTTCAGATCTTCATGAATCCTTAAAAGTTCATTTATCTCTGTCATATCTTCTATTTTTATATATCCTATATTAAATCCTACTGTCAAATGGCAAACGCCATCTTCAACGTATTTTATCGCATTTCCTCCTCTTTCCTGCTCTATTTTAATTCTGGATAATGTATCCAGAGGGATTAGATTTAATTCTGCATTATTTTTCAACAATTTCATTTCATGATCATGAACTTTATCTTTGTAGATTATCTTTGGGATATCTCTGGCAAATACCCCTCCCAGATACTGGTACAACGGCAAGCCATAGAAATTAGAGGCTGCTTTAGCTGATGCCATTGAGAATACAAACCTTACTTCGGAGTGATCAGTTATCTCTTCTAAAATAGAATCTATTGGTTTTTGTTCAAGAACACTGAATCCTATTAATTCTGGAAGCACAACTTCAATTATATCATCTATACCCCATTCACTAACGATACTGCTCTTTCCATAACTTCCTGTGGAGAATATGTCTACTTCCAGCAGATTTTTTTTGTTTTTCTTATAGACCTTTCTCACGAATATATCTTCAATTATTTCCAACTTATCACCTTTGAGATGGTGGGGCCGCCGAGATTTGAACTCGAGTCACCAACGCCCCGGGTTGAGAGGATGGTCCAAGCTACCCTACGGCCCCTTAAACACTATACTTCAAAATTTCATCTATACCCTCGACATGCGTCAAGATCATTCTTCTGCAACAGTATCTCTCCAGTCCCAGATCATCCAGAACCTTTTTTGGATCTTCACCAGCTTCTATCCTTTCTCTGTACTTAGTATAGAGATGCCCTATAGGTTTTCCGCACGTAAAACATCTAACAGGAATTATCATTTTTTCACCTGTAAGATTTCTGTTTTTTTGCTCTGGGTCCTTTTGAAGAAGCATTTGGTTTGTGAGGCTCTGTTCTTCTTATGTCACCTTTTAACATTACTTTATCATATTTCATATAAGTGTCCTTAAGAGTCGAATCCTGTGTCCAATCTATGAGCGCCCTCGCAACAGCTGTTCTCACAGCTTCAGCCTGACCCATGACTCCTCCTCCTTCAACTTTCACATCTATATCTATCTTATTTACAACATTACCCGCTAGTTTTAACGGCTCCATTATCTTCATTTTTGCAAATTCAGGCTTATAAATATTTAATGGCTTATGATTTATCCTCATATTTCCTTTTCCTTCTTTTATTACAGCTCTTGCAATTGCTGATTTTCTTTTTCCAGATGATTGGACTATTTTTTCCATTTTATCCACTTCCTAAGTATTCAGACAGTTTTTTTATAGTTGTATATTTTAAAGATTTTTCTTTATTCAATTCAGCATCTTTTAATTTTATTACATCATGATCTTTAAGCTCTTCAGGAGTTCCTGCATATATTTTTAATCTTTTTAATGCTTCCCTTCCTTTAGGTTTTTTATAAGGCAGCATTCCTCTGATCGTTCTTTTTACTATTCTTTCAGAACTCTTTGGATAATTTGGTCCTTTTCTCGGATTGGCAAGGTTTTTCAGCTTCAATCTGTGTTTAAATCTTTCGAATATCTCTTTTTCACTTCCAGTTATTACAATCTTCTCTCCATTGATTATGGTGATACTTTCTCCATTGAGAAGTTTCTTGGCGACGATAGACGCTGTCCTTCCCAAAATCAAGTTCTCTCCATCTATAATCATATGATCACTCCATTATAATTACATTCTTTCCCTGCGGATTTCTTTCCACAAGTTCCTCTATTGTAATAGCGTCTCCTCCACTCTTTATTATCTCATTGTAAGCTTTTTTTGAAAATTTCAATGCGGAAACTGTAATTTTGTGTCCTAAGTTTCCATCCCCCAGAACTTTTCCAGGTACTACTACAACATCACCATCTTTGGTATGCATATCAAGTTTCCATAGGTTCACTTCAGGCATCTTTCTTGTAGGTCTGCACAATCTCTTAGAAATATCTACCCAAAGATTCACACTGTCTTTATATCCTTTGCTCCTCAAATTTTCTACGAGCTTAATTAACCTCGAATTAGTTTTAGTCAATTTTTTCATGTTATCACCTTTGAACTCAGCGCATTATCTGCTCGCTCAAAGAATTTCTAACATCTTTTTATAGAAGCCTTTATAAATATTGTGGTTATTACGGGTTCTCTGTTCTACCAAACGATCCTTTAATGTTTATTGCAAACTGTAGAGTTTGGAATCTACTTCTATCTAATTGTCAGTTAAGAAAATTTTAAATATACTTAACTACATACTATAGTATAGGGTTAAAGATGAACACAAAAAGAATATATGTCCTGGCGCTCTTAGGAACGATAGTGATCGGAATTGTATTGATAAGCGGTTGCATTGAACAAGAAGAACAGAAAGAGAGTCCAAAAATCACCCAGCCACCCAAAACCCTCTCACCAACACCTGTGACTGCCAAGGCCAAGATTGTCAATCACATCTCGTATATGTACTCTGCTACTTACCATCAACTTTTTGGTGGAACCTGGAGCGGCGAGTTCCTCCATATAGTGGGTGAGATTCAAAATGTTGGCACAGTAAATATTAAGATAGAGAAGATAGATGTTGTTTTTTATGATGCAAGCGGTGCTGTCATTGAGGATACATTGTGTTGTTCAGTGGAGCCATATTTGCCTGATATAATCACCCCGGGGCAGAAATTTCCTTTTAGGAAGGTACTCTTGGATGAGCAAGTAGGTAAAGAAGTTGCAAGTTATGAATTTTCTATCGAATTGATCAAAACTAAAGAGGAACCTCTCCCAGTTAAACTAGTGAGCTATGAAATGTATCAGCATCCACCTTCACACGAACATATTTATGATATATACGGCGAAGTTCAAAACACATGTGATGAGAATATCCAATCACCAACAGTATGGATCAGTTTCTATGACGAAGATGGGAGGATAATCGATGCTTATTCTTTCTGGGTCGGCGCTGAGCTAGGTCTTGAAGTCCTTAAACCGGGCGAAAAATCTCCTTTTCTGGCTGACTACATTCCTCGCAGTGATATAGTAGGAAAGATCGAGAGCTGTGAACTGATCATTAAGTCCAAAGTGACTGATGAAGTATCATATAGAGAATTTGAGATTCTGAGCCATAGATCCGAGATCAAGCCCGTGGGTGTTCTTGGCAACTGCTATGTGGTCGAAGGAGAGGTCAAAAATACTGGCAGCCAGGATGCCAACTCCGTTAGAATAATCGCCAGTTTCTACGATGCAGAAGGAAATCTCATTGCCACTGGATGGACACTTGTAGGGGAATTCGGAGAACGAGATCTGAATGCCAGTGAAACAGGCACATTCGAGTTACGAGCTTCACCGGAGCGAGAGAAGATACTGGGCAAGATAGCGAACTATACCCTGCAAGTTGAAGCACTGAGCCCTTAGGAGAAGAGGGTAAAAAATAAGATCAATACATAGCAATTTCAATTAAAATACTCTTAATAAACTTCTTTTTCATCCGCTCCTCTCAATCTTTTTTATCAAGATTTCAAAAGCTTCAAAAACTCCTTTTTTCTTTACAGCGTCCGTAGGTACGATCTCTATGGATTCTGGCAGTTTCATTTTTTCCCTGATCTCTTCGATACTTAATGCATGTTGGATATCCTGCTTATTTGCCACTACTACTGAAGGCAGGCCCTTTGCCCTCGTTTTTTCAAGCATTGATTTGGCGCGAGAAAAAGATTCTGGCTTTGTAGAATCTATGATCAAAAATACGCCCATTGCTTCATTTGCTATACATTTGAGGATGGGATCAAACCTCTCCTGCCCGGGGGTTCCGAAAATATCGGCGGTTATGTCTTCATACTCTATATGTCCCTTATCCAGAGCTACAGTAGTTCCCATTCTGTCCACAGATACGGATCTCGTTGATAATGCACGAACAAATGTGGATTTTCCGGCATTAAAAGGTCCTGTAACTAAAACTTTGGGGATAAAAGCTTTTACTCCTCCAGGTTTAGCTATCTTGAACATTAAATTTCCTTTTGCTTTTTCCAGCCAGTCTACCTTCAGGATACCATAATACTGGCCCAGAATAACTCTTTCACCTATACCTCCCACCCTGATAACAGTATTCATTATCTCATTTAATTTAGTTTTTATCTCTTCTGAGTACGGCCAGTTTGTGAAGTTATATACACCTATAGCATTATTGACATTGAACATTTCATTCCATTTTTCTACATGGTCTAGAGTGTCATCTCCACAGAGATCGACGATAGAAGAAAGAGAGCCAAATGTTACTATAGTCTCAGATTCTTCTACTATTTCGTTGATAATCCTGTTATAAGAGTTTATATCATTTGGATTTTTTATGAGATACTGAGCATCACTTTCACTGCCTATGAGAGAGGAATAAGCATCTACAAATATTAGTTTATCTCCATATTTTGATATATCCCACCCGTATTCTTCGAAATTTTCTTTTATAATCTGGGGATCTGATTTAGTTGTTATAAAAACTCCTTTTCTACCTTCTTCTAAATTTTTATACAGTGTCTGCATTCCAAATATCTCTCCCTCTACCTCAGGTTGGATTAAATACATCACGGTCTTTCCTTTTGGAATGCCACCTCCAAGAAAAGAATCCAATCTTGGTATACCTGATGGTATCATTTTTTACCTCCTACAATTAATTTCCCCTCCTTTATTTCAAATTCAAACTCCTCTTTTATTCCAAAACCGCTGAAAATTATTTTATTCTTGTTTATTTTTGTTATAATGTCTATAAGTTGCCTTATAGGTGCCACTTGTGGATTTTCAGAGTCTTCGTCCAAAGTAAATATACCATATCCCTCTATCTTCTTTACTCTTCCTGTGAGTATATGGAGAAATCTAAATACAGTCTGTACATTCGAATACATTAGAAGTGTGGAAAGTGAATCTATCGTTATCCTTATATTCTTGTACTCTTCAATATTCCAGAATCGCTCTAAAAGACCGCTATACTTGACAGAAACACCCGTCAGGTCCACAGAGCTCGAAACATATTTTATGTTGTTGCTGTCTTCAATGCTTGTTTTCAATCTTAAACTTTTGGAGATACAGTCAACTATCCCCAGTCCTTTGATATCTGTCCTTTCAGAGAACCATTTTTGAATTTTCTCCCCACTTTCCTTTGTCGAGATATAAATCACAGCTTCTTTCCTCTCTAATGCATCCAGGCAGATATGTTTTGCTATCATCGATGTTCCAGATAGCGGAGGCCCCGAGAGCAATATGTTACTCCCCTTTGGAATATCGATATCAAGTTTACTGTGAAACATTTTATCACATTAACTATATGTTAAGACTTAAAAAAGTTTCCTATAGTTCGCCTTTAATTTCCTTTTCTAATCTAAGGAAAAAATTTTCCATGAATCTATTCCTTTCTTCAGCTATCCTTTTACCTTCTTCTGTCAGTATTCTATCTTTTATCTTGGAAAGCTTTGCTTTGTATTCAATTACAGGTGTATGTTTTTTATGATCGAGTTTTCTGGATATCTCAATGTTTTCATCTGAAAAATCTTTTTTTCTGTAAAGTTTCTGTCCATTTTCTCCTCCAAATGAGTAAGTCCTGCATATGCCTATAGCACCGATCGCATCGAGCTTGTCTGCATCATAGAGTATTTTAGCTTCGAGCGTTTCGGGAACTGCGTTGTTTCTATATCTGTGTGTTTTTATGCAGTGGATTACATTTCTTTTTGTTTTTTCATCTATTTTATATTTGTTCATTATTTTTTCAGCTATCTCTGCACTGTATATCTCGTGATCTTCATCTCCTTTTATTCTTCCAATATCGTGAAGCAGTGATGCCAGTTTTAGAACTTCAAGATCAGCTTTTTCTTTTTTTCCTATCTTCATGCAGAGATTGTAAACTCTTTTTACATGAGAAAAATCATGTGTAGGTTTCGAGTTTTTAAAATATTCTTTTACTTCTTCTTCAACGGTCATGAGATCACCAAAACTTATACGTATCTTTTTTAACTCCTTTAAGTGATATGTATCATGGTTAAAATAATTTTCCTAGGTAGTGGCGGAGGCAGATATATCTGTGTAAACCAAAAGAGAGCCACAGGAGGTTTCATTATAGGTAATTACCACGTGGATCCAGGTCCGGGTGCTCTACTTAGATTATTGGAAAAGAAGATAGATCCAAAAAAACTCGACGGAGTCTTTGTTTCCCACAAACATATAGATCACTGTAATGATGCTTCTTTAATTGTAGACGCATTAACAAATAGTTTGAACAAAAAAAGAGGAATATTTGTAGGTTCTAAAGACTGTTCGGACTTATTATACCCAGAAGAAAAAGCTTCTCTTGATAAATATTATCTTGTAGAGAAAAAAGAAAAAATTTCGCTGGGAGATATGAATGTAGAGGTTTTGGAAGCCAGACATGCAGAAGGAAAGTGCGTAGGTTTCAAGTTTTATACATCTTCAGGAGAAATATCATATACATCAGATACAGAGTATTTTTCAGGACTGCGTTCACATAAAGGTGCCAGAATCCTCATACTCAACGTAACAAGACCCAGGAATTCTAGAATACCTTTCCATCTTTCTACGGAAGATGCAGTGGAACTTATATCAATAGTAAAACCTGAGCTGGCGATAATATCCCATTTGGGAATGAAGATGCATCCTATAGCAGAGAGAGAAAGAAAATTTATAGAAGAGGAAACTAATATAACTACCATTATAGGCGAGCTCGGTACAGTAATTACAATGGAAAAAAATATAACTATAGAGAAAATTTAGAGTTGATAAGGTGTTAAGATGCTCGGTGAGTACAATCCAAAGGAACTTGAAGAAAAAGTCCAGAGATTCTGGGAAGAAAAAGAGATATATAAATTTGATCCAGATAGTGAAAAACCTGTGTTTTCCATAGATACTCCCCCTCCAACATTCTCGGGCGAGATACACATCGGACACGCGATGAGTTACTCACAGGCAGAATTTATGGCACGATACAAGAGAATGAGAGGATATAATGTTTTTTATCCTATGGGTTTTGACGATAACGGCTTGCCAACAGAAAGATTAGTAGAACAGAAGTATAAAGTAGATATTAAGGAGATAGGAAGAGAAAAATTTGTAAAACTCTGTTTAGAGGAAACAAAGTTAGGTACTAAAAAATACAGGAATGTCTGGACGAAACTGGGGATCTCTGTAGACTGGGACTTATCCTATTCCACTATAAACAAACACTGCCAGAGACTGGCTCAGATATCTTTTATAGAGTTATATAAAATGGGGAGGCTGGAAAGGAAAAAAGACCCCGTGATCTGGTGTCCTCACTGCAGAACAGCGATAGCACAGGCAGAGTTAGAAGATAAAGAAGAAGATGCCTTTTTAAATACAATTATTTTCAAAACAGATGATGGAAAAGACCTCCCTATAGCAACTACAAGACCAGAATTCCTTGCTTCCTGTGTTGGCGTTGTAGTACACCCCTTTGACGAAAGGTACAAATATTTAATCGGAAAATATGCCATAGTCCCGATCTTTGGAAACAGAGTTAAAATAATATCTGATAACAAGGTAGAGAAAGAGTTTGGGACAGGTATAGTGATGATCTGTACCTTCGGTGACAAAACGGATATAGAATGGTGGAAAGATTATAATTTAGATTTAGTTATATCTATAAATAAAGACGGGACTCTGAATGAAAAAGCAGGAAAATTTAAAGGAATGAAATTAAAAGAAGCTAGAAAAGCTGTATTAAAAGAATTAGAATCTAAAAATCTATTAATAAAAAAAGAAAAGCTTCGTCATGCAGTAAATACCCATGAGAGATGCGGTACATCTGTGGAGTATCTAGTTGAAGACCAGTGGTTTGTTAAAATTTTAGATCTGAAAGATGTATGGATAAAACAGGCAGATAAAATGAACTGGTACCCTGATTTTATGAAAAAAAGGTATATCTCATGGGTGGAAAATCTGAGATGGGACTGGTGTATTTCTCGACAGCGGTACTATGGCGTACCATTTCCCCTCTGGTACTGCAAAAAATGTGGGAATGTTGTTTTACCTGAGAAGGAGGATCTTCCTGTAGACCCTCTCAAAGATAAACCAAAAAAACAATGCACGTGTGGGTCTAACGAGTTTATACCAGAAAAAGACGTTATGGATACTTGGTTTACATCTTCATTGAGTCCGCAGGTAATTGCGAGATGGGAGTGTGAAGACTCTTTAATGGAAAAAATATATCCTAACTCGTTAAGACCGCAAGCTCATGATATAATAAGAACGTGGTTATTTTATACAGTCGTGAAAAGTTATTTCCATAATAAAAGCATACCGTGGCACAGTATAATGCTCTCAGGTTTTGGTCTTGACGAAGAAGGAAAAGCAATGCACAAATCTAAAGGAAATGTCATTCTCCCGTTAGACATCGTGGAGAAATACTCTGCAGATGCGGTGAGATGGTGGTCATCATCTGTAAAGTTAGGCGACGATCTCCCTTACAGTGAAAAAGATGTTGTTGCCGGGCATAGGCTCTGTATCAAGTTGTGGAATGCTTCGAAGTTAATTTCTTCTCATCTGGACGAGAAAATAGAATCTTCCGATTTAAAAGAGATAGATAGATGGATTTTGAGTAAAATAGATTCTCTTATAGAAAAAGTGACCTTGTATTTGGAAGAATACGAGTACAGCAAGGCAAGGACACTCATAGAAACATCTTTCTGGCACGATTTCTGCGATAACTATTTAGAGATCGTTAAATACAGACTTTACGAGAAAAAAGATAGATCTGCCAAGTATACTGTATACAACACTCTTTTAACGTATTTAAAGCTTTTTGCTATCTATATGCCCCACATTACTGAAGAAATCTATCAAGATATATTCAAAAAATTTGAAGAATACGAGTCAATCCATATCTCTCCATGGCCTGAAAAACTCGGGATAAAAGAGAGTAATTTGGGCGAAACCTGTGTTTCTATAATCTCTTCGTTGAGAAAATGGAAAAGCGACAGGGGAATGGCTTTAAATGCGAAGATAGAAGACATTGTCATCTTCTCCTCAAAGGATCTTGATCTTATAAAAGAGGACATAAAGAGAGTAATGAACGTAGAAAATTTAGAATTTAAAAAGGGAAAACCTGAGATAGAGGAAAAGATCATTAAAGTAATACCCAATTACAAAATCATAGGTCCAATTTTCGGAGACAAGACAAAAGAGATCGTGAAAATAATCCAAGAACCTGAGATTGCAAAAAAGATAGAGTCTGGAGAAAAAGTTACAGAGTACAAGCTCTGCAAAGATCATGTTTCAAGGATAGAAAAAGAGTACAGAGCGGAAGGTAAAAAAGTAGATATACTGACAGGAAAGGATTATGTCATAGAGATATTCTGAATCCTTGCTCCGTAATCCTGGATCACTAAATACGCTATACGATTTCCAAGCTCACAGCATTCTTTCAATGATTTTTCTTTTAAAAGACCAGACAAAAAACCTGCGTTGAACGCGTCACCAGCGCCTGTGGTATCTTTTACAGGAACTCTTTTAGCTTTAATTTTGAGATCCTCCTTATCAGTTTTCAGATAACACCCTTCTTTTCCCATGGTGACAACTACTATACTGCATCCAATGTTCAATAATCTTTCAGCAGCTTTTTTATAATTTAATTTGGTCATAATCTCTATCTCTTCCTTCGTAGGAAAAACAGCATACGATCTTTCTATTATCTCCTTTAAAGCTTCCAATCCCATAGAACTGTACATGTCTCCGGGATCAAATGTTATTTTGCATTTTACTTTTTTTACGAGCTTTTTCTGGGTTTCGAAAGATAAGAAAGATCGAGAACATGCAAATGATGTTAGATGAAAGTATTTACATTTTAAATAATCAAGATCTATATCTTTAAAATCTATAAAATCATTTACTCCGGGATTCACAATTATGGCTCTCTCTCCTTCTGGAGTAACGAGGATATAGGCAACTCCCGTCTTTCCCTTCACTCTTCTGATTCCTTTCGTATCCACATCTTCAAAGTTTTCAAGAAAAAACTTTCCCTCTTCGTCTTCCCCTATTTTGCCTATATGTCCTGTTTTAAATCCTATTACGCTCAGATCATAGACAGTATTAGCTGCAGAACCCCCTGCTGTTATCTCCTCTCTTTTTACATGGCATCCCTGATCAGCCTTTGGAATTTTATCAACTAAAAAGATCTTATCGACGTTCAAAGCTCCAAAACCTATAACATCAAACATTATCCCAGCTCTCCTGCCTTTCCTCTCATTATATTCCTGTATTTTTTGTGAATTAGTATAATTTTTTCTATATCCTCACCTACATGATGGAAATACCCTTTCCCCTTCCATTTCTTTATAAACTCTTTTTTATTTTGGGATTCAATAAAAGAAGCTAAAGGTAACAGATTGGTTCCTGCAAATGCAAACTCTGCATAAGGTATCGCATATTCATTACCGTTAAAAACTATACTTATCCCTCCTTTTTCCTTTATTGCTTTTAACATTTTGAAATCTGTTATACTGTCTCCAACGGCTACTACACTTTTAATATTTTCATTTTCTCTCTCCAAAATCTTGTAAATTGCTTCTGTTTTGTATCTTCCCCCAATTATCTTTGTATTTTCTATTATCTTTTTTATTTCTTTGTCAATGTTTTCATAAAAATTATTGAAAAACTCTTCTATACTGTGGTCTTTGAGATTCAATATCTCTTTTTCTGTTTCCTGAAGATCTATATCATGATGCAGATAATCGTTTATCGGAAATTCTGTGCAGTATATATCTTCTTTTGGCACTCCTATCCTCTTTCCTATAGAATAAGCATGCTGTTCATAGCTTGTCGAGATTATATAAAATTTATGCTTTTTTTTAAGCACGGATACAAGTTCTTTTACTCCTTCATTTATTTTAGCTTTTTCTGAAACTTTTTTTATATCCTCTTCATTTATTTTGTGAGAAATTAAAAACGGGAGTATTAAAGCTAATGTATACCCCGCCTCATAATCTTTCTTTTTCAATGCCAGGATGTCATCGTACTTTGATATCTTTGAAAAAATTTCGCCACCATAAGGAATAAGTTTCATCAATTCATAAGCATTGTCCTGTGGGGATATTGGTCCTTCAAGATCAAAACATACTATCATACTTTTCCTACAATAGAAAGAAATAAAAGAGTTTTTATCATGTAATGATCTCTTTTAATCTCTTTTGGTCCAATGCATTTCTTATCTCCATTCCTATCCTCTCGCCGTAACTCATTGTCTCGCCGTATAAATATCCTGTATGCGGAGTGAATCTCGTTCCAGGGCTTCCTGGAATCCTCATGGAAACATCAAAGATAACGGGTTCTTCTCTACCCTCATAAGCAGCCACAGCTCCCTGTAATGCAAAAGGACCGATAATGCCGGGAGGATGCTCTTTTTTACTTATTTCCACGAATTTTTCTCCAAGGATAAATATCTTTTCTATTATCGATTCCTTTGTCGTGACTGCATAATGTCCTGTTTCTACGAGCTTTACATCTAAATATTTGAGAATCTCAAGTTGTTCGTTTGCCGGGAGCCTCAATAATCCATCGAGATTAGTCTGTCTTCTCGTATCCGTACCCATTAACTCTAACTCGTCATCGATTACAGAATAGAAATAATTGAAATTCACGGGAGCACCGACTACGTACTCTTCGATGACCGCTTTTTCAAGATCTTCCTTAGTTATCACGCCTTTTTTTAAAAGTTCATCTGATTTTTTTACGTAATCCTCATGAGAAGCAGCATAGAAGAAAGCTCTTTCATATCCTCGTAACGCCTCGTTAACTTTGACGATAACAAGCCTATCTATATCTTCTGGACTTTCAAATATCTCCGGGATCCTTATACCTGCTTTTTTCAAAAGATAGTACTGATTCTTCGGAACGTCCCTCTCCTCAAGTTTTAACATAGTTCTCGTTCCGAATATAGGAACTCTGAAATCGTTTTCTATCTCGTTAAAATCGCAGTAAACCCAGAAATACCTGTTATGAATAAATATTGTATTTCTTTCTCTCAGTTCTTTCTGAACTTTTACAACATCCCTGAACTTCTCTAAGAGTATAATATCATCTATGCATCCTTTTTTTCCGCGAGTTTTGAAATATCTGGTGTATGTTTTTTCTCGCCCCTTCTGGCATACAGCCAAAGTCTTAAATCCATACTTCTTTGCTCCGTGACAGACATCTAATGCAGAGTGTCCACCAAGAACACCAATAGTTATGTTATCCGGATCGTACTCTTCCAAAATTTCCTGAGCATCTTTTTGTGTTATCATAATCTCTAACTATTTTCAAATCTTAAAAACTTAATCTTCTTCAAGAAGAATCTCGGCGACAAGCATGGCTGTTTTTCCAACAACATTCGTGCATTTGTCTTTATGTGCTCCGGCTTCATCGAATTTTTTATAATCTTCCAGATCCCACAGATCATAAGACCTTCCAAAGATCTTTTTCTGGATATCTTTACATACACATGATCCGTATTCTTCAATAAATCTGTCATAAAGTTTTTTTGATAATTCATATGCTCTCATTCCCTTTTTTCCTTTTTTGTACTCTTCATAATTTCTACCATACTTGTATCCTATTATCATTACTCCTCCCGTTAAGGCTCCGCATGTGCCATTCGTAGATAACGCACATCCCCCTGCAAGTCCCGTAGCACTTTTAAAAACTTCATCATTCGCGAATCCAAAAACTTCACCTACTGCAGCAAAAATGCTCTGTGGGCAGTTTCCATATATCTCCTCATACTCAGAAGCAAGTTTATATACTCTTTTTTTTATTTCTTCGTTCATGGTCTTTTACCATTTCCACGGTTTTTAACTCTTTTGCCTAACAAACTTTATATACGATAATGAGAAATTTTGATCCAGAGCCGGGTAGGGTAGAGGACAATCCTGCAGGCCTTTGGAGCCAGCGACTGCGGTTCGAATCCGCGCCCGGCTATGTTTTTTTGGTTTTTTTGTCTATGCTTGTTTATGAGAAATTTCAATAAACCAAAAGCTTTTTATATAACATATAAGTATAAAATGTAGCATTATTAATGAGAGTGATTAAATGAGGAAAATACAAGGAGGAGTAATAACAACAGTTCTTTTAGTGTCTTTGTTGATAGTGCTTAATTCTGTAAGTGCAGCGGACTGTCACGTATACTCTGGTCAATCTATTCAGACCGCAATAAATAATGCTTCCAGTGGCGATACGATATACGTTCATGCAGGAACGTACAACGAAAATTTATTAATTAATAGCAAAAATTTGTCATTGATCGGAGATGGAGCTTCTATGACGACTATTGATGGTGGTGGATCGCTCGTGGTAGATGTTAGAAGTGGTGCAACAGTGAATATCAGTGGGTTTACAATAACGAATGGCGGAACCGGAGTCAGGTACCGTGATGATTCTTCAGGAATAATAACAAATAATACGATAACAGGAAACGGGTATGGTATCTACAACGACTCAAGCAGCCCCACGATAACGAACAACACGATCACAGGAAATACATTGCATGGTATCGTCAACTTCTTAAGCAGTAACCCTACGATAACTAACAATACCATAACAGGAAATCAGTTTGGTATCGTCAACTTCTTAAGCAGTAACCCTACGATAACGAATAATACGATAACAGGAAATACATCGGATGGTATCTGCAACGACTCAAGCAGTCCTACGATAACGAATAATACGATAACAGGAAATACATGGTATGGTATCCGCAACGTCTCAAGCAGTCCTACGATAACGAATAACATTGTTTTTTCTAATGGGGTATTTGGAATTTACGACTATGGAACAGGTTCACCTCTATGTACATACAATAATTTCTGGGGTAACGGCACTGACTACGTTAATGTAACACCAGGTATTGGCTCGATATCGCAAGATCCGCAACTCGATGGAACGTATCACCTCACATCTTCTTCACCATGCATTGACGCAGGTACCGATGCAGGTGTTTATACTGATATGGACGGTGACTCACGACCACAAGGAAGTGGATTCGATATCGGTGCTGATGAGTACGTTCCTCAAGTAATAAACCCAATAGCAGCCTTCTTACCTGTGAAGAACTATCATTTGGCACAGGTGAACGCGTACTTTGGGTGCATTGAGGAAAACTTGCCAGGAGGTGTACCTGAAGATATACAAGATCTCTTAGACGAAATGCAGGAGCACATCGATAATGCTAACACCACAGGAAATACTATATACGCGAACAATGAACTGCTGAAAGCATTAGATGCCTGTGATGAGATTGCGAGGCTGTTGGGCATTACGTGTTCTTAATTTTCTTACGATTAAGGAATACTTCAATTAGATTTCAGTATTGTACCAAATCTTAAAAAGAAGCTACCTTCTCCACGATGAGCAGGAAATTTACCCGTGCACCCATTCCTCCGGGAGTGAACTTGGGAGTAACGCTGGGAATTACCGAGATAACCTCTCCCTCCACGTTATTGAGGAACTGCTCCAGTTTGTCCTGTTCCTTTGACATATCGATATCCAACCGATGAACTCTGTATCTTTTCATTTTATCATCTCCTTTTGTATATATTTCTTTTAATACGATTTATAAAAATTTCCCATATAGAGTAAAAGTATAAGGATGAAATCAGGAAAAGTTTATATACTCGGGAGTATATATTAGGAACAGTGCAATATAAAACTGCATATAAAGCGGTGATAGAATGAAAAAAAGTTTAATTGCCCTTATAGTATGTGTTGTGGTGCTTGTATCAGCAATTGCATGGGCATTGAACAGAAATGAAGAAAAAACCTTAGGAACTCCCAAGGATCTCAAAGATTTCTTTGTGAATTCCCAGGGTAATCCTGCTGTAATAATTGTTGTGGGAGAAAATGCACCTGCTGCTGATGTCACAGGGGCATTATGGATAGCAGAGTCAGTAGAAATATTGTGTAAGGAAAAAGGAGTAGCAATAGATCCGGAGACTCTTATCATAAATGATAATGAAGTGACGGAAGAGATGAAAAATGAGTATAATATTGTCCTTGTAGGTGGACCAGAATTAATTGGACCAGAAATGATGGATTATTATTTAGGGACTCAGGTAATACGTAATCCTCTTACCAAAGAACTCTGCGACATGAAACATATAACAGTAGATAGATCCAACTATCTGTATGTTCCTAATGCATTTGTGAAAGGGAAAGACGCCATAATTGTGGCTGGTGAAGGTAATGAAGGTCCAAAAGATATTGCCGAGAATTTAGCTAAGGAGATGGTAAAGACATAACATTAAATTCTTTTTTCTTTATCACTTCCTCACCATATGTAATGGGGGATTTACATGTCTTACAAATAATAAGACTATCCCCCTTACAACAAACCATTACGATTATATATCTGAATCTATCTATTTAAAAATCTTTCGATAGTCTGGGATTAAATAAGTTGTAAAATAGAGATTAATAGCTGCAATTCTCTTTATCCAGCTTTTTTTCTCTTTATTGAAGTTTATTAAAAGATAAAGGAAATTAATTCGCTCTTGTACTTTCTAAGAGTGATGAAGGAGATATATTATGGGGGGGTGTGTGGGGTTGTTAGGGGTGGGAGAGGAGAAAAAGGAATAATTTTATCCGTATGTCGTTTCCGATTTCCTCAGAAATTCACCTGTTTTAGCATCTATTTTCATCCCTACTCCCTGCAATTTTCCACTTTTGCCTTTCAAGGGACCATAATCGATCAACCATAAAAGCTCGTTCTTAGTTGCGTGGAGTGTCATCTGTCTCACACAGTGATCCGGGTCATCTTCTTTATACTCCGCTCCGCCGTGTCTATCCGCCACCTGTTCTGCTTCAGGACTGTCAATATTCCATTCATCTGGATCGATGATCCACTCCTTCCAATGATCTTCTTCATCTGGAGTCCACTCCCATACTTTATCAATCGTTGCTACCCCGTCCTCCACGCTGATTTCGATTCTCTTTTGTGCGGTGGGAGAAATGAACACAAATCTCCATTTGAATGATTTGCCGTCTACCGGAAAAGATGTCAATCTCGCCACAAAAGAAGTTGTTCCTGCACCCACCGTATTCAGATGTGCATCCTCATATTCAGATTTTACAAGCTCTTCTGCAAGATAAAATGCTTCTTTAGCCGTTATTCTCTCCACTAATTCGGTAGGAGGGGGTGTTGTAGTAGATAAGGTACGTAACGTGTTGTTAATACACATGGATGCAATAACTAAAATCACACATATTTCTATAAATTTAATTATCTTTTCCATTTCAACACCTTCATTGTGTATAAGAATATACATTAACACTTATTATGCTTTTCGTATCACTATCAAAAACAGGTATCCCCAACTCCCCTCTTATTCTCCAAAAATGATCTATCAATAAAAGGGGTTTTTTATATAAAATGCTTTTTTTCTCTAGAGATTTATAGGATCAAGAAGAAATTTTTAATTGTAGTAGTATAAGAAATAATATGAAGAGTATTATCAAGAGAATGGTCACTAAATATTTTATATCAATATAAATTTTCTTCGTTTCATGTTTTTTCATCCATTCTTTTAAAAAATCGATTTTGGGATCCCATCCCCCAGAATCTAAAATAAAAATATATGAAGCGAGTATACCCCATAAACTTACCATAAGGAAATAATAAATAGGATAAATAGCAAAATCTACTGATTCAGGAACATAAAATGAAATAGGTCCCCACAAAAATCCTAAAATAAAAGATAAGACTATTAAAGAAAATAAAAGGTGAAAATTTTCTTTTGATAGGCTCTTTGTAGATTGGAGTTTTCCAAGATAATATGAAATAATCGGAACGATAAGAGAGCCAATAGGCAAAATAAATGCAAGATATTTCCCTAAGACCTCCCAATTAGAGCTTAACTCAAAAAATATAAATATCACTGTAATAACAAAAGTTAAAATAGCTGATAATGAAATAATTTGTTTAAAATCATCATTTTTAGGAATCAATGACCCCATAAAGGCTATGAACGAAGAAATAATTCCTATAAGCAAAGATAAAAGTATTACCTTACTATAGAGCCTATTGTCCAAATTCATTTTTTGTTTTATTTTTGTCATCGTTTCTCCAATGTAGATGGATGCCCCCTCTCTATCTAAATTCTCTAATCTAGTCTTTACTCCCCCTATCTTATCTTTTTCATCAGTCGAGAATTTTTCTGATTCCAATTTATTCTTCAACTCATCCATAATTCTTTTTAACTCCGATTCTTCTGTGAAACCTTCTAATTCATTTATAATTCCCCCCAATTCTAATTCTTTTAATCTATTATAAATCCAAAGTATTTCTTCCCACGTTCTATTTATTCCCTTGGATCTCATCTCTTCATTTAAATTATTCAACTCATTTTGAACACCTATTCGCTCGTCTACAATATCTATCGTAGAAAGATAGATGAATCCAGTAACTAATAAGAGTGAAAACAGAGCTAATAAAGCTTTTTCTTCATTGAGGATGGCCAAAAACAATAACCCCCCTATAAGTGTTACTGAAATATAGTGTATTCTATTATCAGGAAAAAGGAGAAATATTACTAGTGGTATAGCTCCAAGAAGGATGAAAATAATCCAATTGGATATATTTTTTGGATTTGACATTGTGTCTCCATATCAAATAAATAATAAAAAGTTTATCCTTGAATTTATCTCAAAATTCATATGTTTATAATATTACTCTTCGTCTTTATACCGCTCCACTACCAAAAAGATTCTCAAACCCTTTTAAAAAATAGATTTTTTATTACTAGAAAATAGAATTTAAGACTTTTCTTCAAAATATTTTAGAATTCTTGCCTTATTATGATTACTTTTTTTACCTTTATAGTATATCTCGATAAACGTTACTTTGTTTTCTTTTTCTTCGTATGCATAGATTATTCTTATACCACTTCTAGATCCTTTCTTCATATACTTGCATCTAAAACGTCTTTCTTTGAAGATTGGAACTTTAATATTTTGACCCAAACCAGAAACTCTACGACTTCCCGGAGTAGTATCTGGCAAAAGTCTCAAAGCTTTTTTAAAGACTTCTAAATCATCATATAATGATTTGTATTTTTTTTGTAACTTTTTTATTTCATTTGTAAATTCAGGCACTTCTTCAAATTCAGTCATCGGGATATGCTCTTACAGAGAAACTTTCGTCTCTATAAAATACTAGCTCATAATCTATTTCTTCATTAATTTCTGTGGCTCTATACGGGAGATCGCAATGAGAAATACCACTTATTTGGGATGCATTCATATGGCAATATTTTCCTATAGTGTTTTGTATGTGTAACAATTCTTTTCCGGTGAGTAAACTTACATCAGGATCATTTTTAGAAATAAATTTTTGTTGGTCATAGTTATAATAATCAGAAGAGATTTCCTCGATCTTCCCTTCTTTTTCAAGTTCTTTAGTTACTTCATCAAAATGGGAAGGTGCCGGACCATGACCTAATTTATAATATGATTCACCCGTCATTTTTTCTTCAAATAGCTCATAATAATCGAAGTCCGAGAAATAAAGGAGTTTATACAGAACAGTTCTACCTACATTCGATAAATTCCCACATTTATAGATTACATAATGAAGAATTTGCTTAAACTTCTCTTTTTTAAACTCATTCATATTAATATATACCCTCAATGTTTACTTTATAAATTTTTTGGTTAAATATTAAGAAAATCTTATATTTTTGTGTATTTTAATGGATTTCTCAAAAATCAGGCATATACTTATAGCACCGATCTTTGTTCATAGAATCGCATTCATGAATATACATCTACATTGTTTCTATAACCCTCCTTTATTTTCACACCGTCCAAAGAAAAAAATTAAGAGAATTATTAACTTAAAAGTTAAAACTATCTTTTTATTTAAGTTTTCAGTTAAAAAAAGTTTAAATACATCTAATTTCTATTTTTATTGGTAATAAATATGAGTAAAGAAAAAAAGTTATATACTGTGTTGGTCTTGATGATAGCAATGACAATTGTAATGAGTGCAGTAACGTTCGTAGTCGCTGGATAGGCGTAAATAGAGAGTGATAAAATGTTTGTTTTCCTGTATAGTGCCTCTATGCTTCTCGCCTGTATCTTCTTAATAGAAAACTTCAGGCGCAATAGGGAAAAGTGTCAGAGCATTGAGTGAAGAGTGCATGCTCTCACATAATGATGCATTACCATTTATTGTCATTCCTCTTGTGAAAGAATTTCTACTATGTTCTCTTTCAGTTTTGGAATCTTTTTTTTAATTACATCCCAGACAATATCTACGTCTATTCCAAAATATGCATGAATGAGAATGTCTCTTAAGCCAGCAATTTTCTTCCATTCCACTTCGGAATTTCTCTTTTTAATATCATCTGAAATGTTCTTTACCGCTTCTCCTATTATTTCCAAATTTCTTGCTACACCATCTTGTATTAACTCGTCCTTTGCAAAATCATCAAAAGACAAGTTCTCCGTGTATCTTTCAATTTTACAAATACTTTCTAGAATGTCTTTAAGGTAGGATTTATACTCTCGTGGCATATTTTGCACTCCCCAAAATATATGGCTTCAAATCTGATTTTATGGCTTCAATGACGACAAGATCAATCTCACAACTGAATAACTCCTCTAAGAAGAATTTGAGATTCATGTAATTATCAAATGTTTTTTTACCTTTTTCAAATTCCACTAAAATATCTATATCACTCCCTACCTTTTGTTCGTTCCTCATATAAGAGCCAAATAACCCTATTCTTTTTACACCGTATCCCCTTATCTTTTTCCCATTTTCTTCGATTTTCTCTATTATCGCTTCAGATGTTAACATAGTCTATACCTCCCTCTTACGGGAAGAGTATCTTACCTATCTTCATATATTCAAATCATCATTCAAGTACTCTTTATTCTAATTATATCCTTGTTGTTTATACAGGTATAAATTTCTTTTGCAACTTTTCTACTATTAGCTACTTATTCTCTTCCCACCACTGCTGCCATTTCTCCTGATCATATCCGAAATCTTTGCCTGTGATCTTCTTTAAGGCCGTAACGGCCTTTCCCCGTACATAATCATCGTCTTCTCTACCTATGCATCCAGAAAATGCAGCTGAAATTATTATAGCTATTACAAACACAGTCAATTTTTTATATGTATCTCTTTTTGAGCATTTCTTCTTTATTTTTATGCTTATGATTCAATGTCTAAAAAATGTATTTCCCATTATTTTTAAGTCTTTTGATTTCATTGGAGAATTGTATAATTTAGCCAATATTGTTTTCATATCTCCCTTTCAAAAATCTCTTTCAATTCTTGAATAGAATTTACAGTGCAATCTGCATCTAGTTTTTCCTTTGGATTGAGAGCTATTTTAATCCCAACTCCATCGATCATGTCATATCTTGTATCTCCTATTATTATAAAATTCTTTAATGGGATCTTGAATTTTTCAGAAAGATTTTCCGCAATCTCTTTTTTATTCAGAAGATCAACATTTCCTTTTCCACCTATCAAAAAGCCTCGTTCATCGAAAAGAAGAGTGTTTGTGTAGCATATATCTATTCCAAGTTCATCGGCAACTTTTTCCGCAAGTATATCTATTCCTGAAGAGACAATACCCAAAACAAATCCTCTTTTTTTTAAATAACTTACAAACTCTTTTATTCCTTCTATGAGAGTGTATTTTTTCAGGACATTTTCTATCGTTGTTTTATTGGGATTCTTCCATAATTTTATATCCATCTCTATCCATTTATCGACATCTATTATCTCTTTGTCATAGAGTTCTTTATTCTTTTTTACAATAGAAGGATCGACCTTAAAATATTTATGAAGCATCTCCCATGCTGAGTTTTCTTTTATAATGGTACCATCAAGATCAAATATTACAAACTTATCCGACGACATACGCTTCTCCTACCGTTTCCCCTTCAAACCTCTTTAAATTCAACTCATCGATAGGCATCGATGTTTTACCATCTACTATTAGTTCAGCTATTAACTCCGTGACTCTTGGAGCCAACATAAAACCATGTCCAGAGTACCCGTTAGCTTGTATAAATGTATCGACACCTTCCGTATATCCAAGAATAGGCTGTGCATCCGGAGTAACATCATAAAATCCAGCCCACTGCCTTACAATGTTCAAATTTTTAAATGCTGGCACGATTTTTCCAAGAGCTTCTGTGAATCGCTCTACAAACTCTAAACTGCTTTTAATATTATAAGAAGAAGGCTCATCTGGGTCTCCTATACCTCCGACTATTTCACCGTGTCTCTGCTGGCTGAAATATATGCCGTATTTAAAAGAGATTATCATTGGATCCAAGATATGCTTGTATCTTTCAGTTGCCAGGATCTCGTGCCTGAAAGGTTTGTTGGGCATTTCAATGCCTACCATATTTGCTATATCCCCTGAGTATGCACCTGCGGCATTTACAACAATATTAGTTTTTATCTCTCTTTTATCTGTAACAACGGATTTTATTCTATTATTTTCTTTTTTGATACCCTTTACTTCCGTGAACTTATTTATATCCACTCCCATCTCTTCTGCCTTTTTTGCGTATCCCTGAACAACTCTGAAAGGATATGCATGGCCGTCACTCTGGCAGAACGTGGCCCCTAAAATATTATCTTCATTCAAATAAGGCACGATCTCCTTGGCTTCTGAAGGAGTTATAAACTTACTGTCAAGACCTAATTTGTTCTGAAGCTTTACATTCTTTTTGAACTCCTCAGCTTCTTTTTCGTCATCTGTTATCACCAAGTAACCCCCTTGTACATGCTCTATATCTACACCTAATTCATCATTCATTTTCTCAAATCTCTTTACAGACTCCATCGCCAGCTTTATGTTCCACTCTGTCGTAAACTGCTGTCTTATTCCTCCCCCGCATCTTCCAGTAGCTCCAGATGATAAAAAATTTTTTTCTAACAAGATTACATCTGTCAATCCTTTTTTTGCTAAATTGTAAGCGGCACCGCATCCAGTTATCCCTCCTCCTATTATTACAACCTCTGCCTTATTCCTCATCTTCATCACCGTAAATGTACAAAGGTATAGGTTTTAAAGGAGGTCTTACCGTAGTTTTTTCCAGATCATCTATATTTTTTCCAAGTTTTTTTGCCAGCATCTTTTCTATGACCTTCAAGCATGTTCTACCCTGGCACGGACCTGTTCCCACTCTCAGATACTTTTTTAACTCGTCTAACGTAGTGTGACCCTGATCTATTGCCTCAATGATCTCTTCTTCTGTCACATCCTCACACCTGCAGACTATCTTCATTTCATCACCTTTATGTTTCTGACAATCATTCCAAGTTCTTTATTTACCTCTATAGTTACCGTATTTGTTTTGTTTTCATTTTCTTTAACTCTGATTACTTTTGCTTCACTAACTATATCTCCTTTCCTGTCCAATGCTTTTACTTTATCTCCTATTTCTGGAATGGGTAGAAACTCGTAAGGAATTGTTATCACAGCTTTTTCTTTAGAGACATCGACTACAAAGATAGCCAGACCAGGGCAAACAGGAATACATGTTCCACATCCTGTACATTTTTCGTAATCTATCTCTGGAATGTCTGTTATCTTTTCCATGGAGATAGCGTTAAAGGGACAGGCATCAACGCACGGATTGCACGGGATATTCTCAATGCATTCTATTATTGCCGTAGGTCCTTTTTTTAATCTTTCCTCGGATGGCAAATTTAGATCCTTTAATTCTAAGATCCCATCTTCTTCATAACTCATTTTACCACCTTAAACAGTTTTTCCTTTCCTATTCTTGGCCTTTCTCCAAAGGGTCCTTCTCTGAGGTTCTCTAAATCGTTAATCAGTTCTTCTCTACTATTTTCAACTTTTTTATTTTCTTTAATGCTTAAAACTGCGGATAATCCTGCTATTCTTCCCTCGAGCATTGCCGTAGAAGCTTCACCTATCCCCGAGCAGTCTCCCGCTGTATATACTCCCTTTATCTCAGTTTCTAAATATTTATTGTGAATAATGACACTCCCTCCCAGTTCCGGGATATATTTTGTAGAGCATCCTATCTGTCTTAGTAGTTCTATGGACGGAGACAATCCAACAGCCAGACATATTACGTCTACTTCAATATCTTTCTCCGTACCCTCTATGGGATTCCAGTTTTCATCTAATTTTACTATTGTAGCGCCTTTCAATACATCATCTCCATAAGCTTTCAGTATGGAATGTCTCGTAAGAATGGGAACACCGCATCTCCTTAGTTTTGCAGCATGCACGTTGTATCCACCTATCTTTGGAAGAGCCTCCACGACACAGAGTACATCTATGCCCCCCTGTAAAAGCTGGTAGCTAACTATTATTCCCACGTTTCCCGCTCCTACCATCAAGACTCTGTCCCCTGGCTTTACACCGTAAACATTCATCAACGTTTGAACAGCTCCAGCTCCGTATATCCCGGGGAGATCGTTATTTTCAAAGACAAGAGTATTTTCAGATGCTCCTGTAGCTACAATGATCTTTTCTGTTTTTAATTTTATCAGAGTTTCATTGTCTTTAACAACGGCAAGATTATGTCCCTTTTCATTATAGTATCCTATAACACTTGAATTTAGTAAAATTTTTATGTTCTTATTTTCTGAAACCTCTTCACACAGATCTTCTGCTATTTTTATTCCTCGTACACTTGCTCTTTGTTTCTTGGAGCCGAAGAATTTATGTGTCTGTTTTATCAACTGTCCTCCTAACGTATAATTCTCGTCTATCAAAACTACTTTGTTATATCTGGAAGCTTCCAGAGCAGCAGAAAGTCCTGCAGGTCCTCCTCCCACAATTGCTATCTCAGTTTCCATTTTTTGTTTCTTTCCTTTTCTGGGCTTTACATTCTGTAAAGAAGCCAATCCTTCCTGACTCTCAACTTTCATTCCCTCTTCGGCAAGAGTCATGCATGTTTTGATGTTTGGTATGCCATTAACAGTCATGATACAAGAAGCACATTTCCCTATGGCGCAGTAAAATCCTCTGGGTCTTAAAAGATTACTGCTCTTTGATAATATCCTTATTCCTGAAGCGTGCAGAGCAGAAGCAATAGTTTCACTATCGTAGCATTCTATTTTCCTTCCGTTGTATGTAAAGCTTATTTTTTTTCCTCTCTTCTTTTTAAACTCCAGTACAGGATGCTCGATAAATCTCATTTTAACACCGCTATAAGCTAAGTTTAACGATTTAAAACTTTATCTGTGAGGTATGATTTCACCAGATTTTCGGCTGAAAAATATTTTTTTATAAATGTATATGGAAATCTCTCGCCTCCAAAAACTATTTTCACAATTTCTTTTATGTTTTTTCCCTCTTCGTGAAGTTTGAGAATTTTTTCTCCAAGATCTTTAAGATAGTTTATTTTTTTATCTAAAACTTCGTATCCATGAAAAATATCTCCGTGTCCTGGAAATATTTTATCTGGCTTTAAACTTTTAAGTTTTTTTAAAGAATCGATAGCTTTGTATATCTCTGCCTCGTTTGAAACCTCTCTTGCCTTTCCATGAAGAACCAGATCTCCAGAAAATGCAAGCTTTTCTTTATTTTCGAATAAAGTAATATGATCTTTTGAATGCCCGGGAGTATATAACACATCAAAAGAATGTTTTTCTGTTTTTATTTTTTCTGGAAGATTTTCAGAGAAAAACTTTTCTGGAGTCCCGAAAATAATCCTCTCAAGAGTTGTATATTTTCTTTCTGCAGGATATAAATAAATTTTGCATCTAAAATATTTCTGTATAACACTGTTCCCTCCTATATGATCTACGTGCCCGTGAGTATTGACGATTTTGCTTATTTTTTTATTTTTTAGATAATTGAGCAGTTCTTCTGCAGTTCTCGGAAATCCTGTGTCTATAAGTATATCGTCAATTAAATATATATTCGCTGAAAATCTAAACTTTGATACTTCTATCCTCGTGACATTCTCTATTTTTTCGATCATGCTCCCGTTAAATTTTGAGTTTATTTATCTTTTTTCTCATCGACCCAGTACTTTGCGTATTGATCTCTTGCTTTTCTCTGACTGTCACCTATGTTTCCACCGCCTTTTCCTATTTTAATAGCCAAGTATATCAATACTCCTATCATTCCCCAGAACAAATAAAATGTCCAGTCCATAAATGTGTTTTCTCTTGCATGTTAAAATACCTTTCTGCATTGGGGAGCAAAGTTTAAAAACAATGAAATCATGTGCTATATAATCATTACGAGGAGATAAAAATGGATCAAACTGCATTGAAATACGAAAAGTTGATAGAAAAGTTCGTCAAGTGGGCTGAGACTGAGCATGATATTCGTGCAGCGATCGTTATCGGATCCCGAGCGCGAACTGATTCTGATGAATGAGCAGATTTGGACGTTATTGTCATTACTACCGATCCAGAACGCCTTCTCTCAACTGGCGATTGGGTAAGTAATATTGGTGAACCCGTGATCACATTCATCGAACCGACGCCGGACGGTGATTTCGAGGAACGCCGTGTGCTGTTCGAAGAGGGACTCGATGTTGATTTTGCTGTCATTCCTCTCGAAACGGTACGGGGAATGCTCCACACTGAGATCCCACCAGAGCTAGCTGTCGAGCTGAGTAATACATTCGGACGTGGAATGCGCATGATTTTAGATAAAGATAGTATAACAGATCAACTGCGTGAACGCATTGCCAACATTGGGACACCACGTCCCTCTCCACCAACACAACACGAGTTTCTAGAAACTGTCAACGACTTCTGGTATCATGCTGTCTGGTCCGCGAAGAGGTTGCGACGTGGCGAACTCTGGTGGGGAAAAGGGGGTGTTGATGGCCACATGAAATGGCAATGTCTCTTGAGAATGATAGAATGGCATGCTCGTGCAGGGGGCCACGATACGTGGTTCCGCGGGCGATTCTTGGAAAAGTGGGCAGATCCCCGTGCTGTCAAAGGACTAAAAGATGCCTTTGCACATTACGATGAGGATGACATATGGAGTGCACTGTTAGCGACTATGGATCTTTTTCGATGGCTTGCTGTTGAAACAGCAGAACAATTAAATTATCAGTACCCAACTCGTGCTGATGAGCATGCAACAAAATTAGTGAAAGAACTTCTTTCTGGTAAAAACCAAAAATAACAAGCATTTACTGTATTAGATTTTGCCATGTCCCTTGAGCAATTTTAAAGAATCGATTGTATTTGGAATATTAAATCTTTCTCCGTCAACGCTCTCAAAAATTACATTCTTGTTTATCTTCTTCTGAAGTTTTTCTAAACATATTTTCATTAAAGAATCTTTATATTCCAGTTTTGAGTCTTCCGATGTTTCGAGATACCAATTTAAAAAAGCTGGTTCTTCTTCTTTTTCTATTATATCTCTTATAATCTCATCCATATTTTTTATTTCATCCTTTTTCTCAAGACACGAAAAAAGAGAAACTGCAAGTACATTTGTTATTGCATACCCAAAAAACCTACCTTCTTTCTTGTTCATAGCAAGAAAATTAACTGCCTTTTCAGCTTCATCCCTGTACCCAAGTTTCAGCAATTTAAGTGCTATCTCTGCTGTTAACCACATGTCGCACTTCAAATCATCAGGCAGATTCCAAGGATGAGGATCATATTTTAAAATCTCCACGTTTTCACTCCATCTCCCATCATTTTTCTGTTTTTTTAAAAGATATTCTATGGATTTTCTTGCTATATCATAATCTAGTAGATTCAATTCTGATAAAATAGACAGCATAGAGCACGTCTCGCTTATACCAGAATCTTTTCCTTTCTCAAGATCGTATGGACCCCCACCATCTTCGTTCTGTACCTGCGAAAAAATCTTCAGAGAGACTTTATCATCTTTTTTATTATAAAAGAGATATTCTACTCTGTATACATCCAAATCAGTCCCGTTTTTCTTAATGTAGTTCAGAGTTTTTTCTATATCCATATCAGCCCTTCAATTTTCATACTTTTATATTTTTTCATTTAAAGAATTTATTCATTCTTTTAAAGGCTTCTTTCATCTCTTTTTCAGGATAAACCTTCTATATTTTTCCAGACCCCCCCTCCATTTTTCCTGGGCGATCGGCCATTCGTATTTTGGATTTCTCGGTTTACAGAGTATCTCTTCTATCACAAGACCATCTTCTCTGAAAAGATCCACTGAGTTTGAAGCGCGTACCACGCACGCAGTATCGAGCCCCAAAAAGGATCCACCGCATGCAATAACTTCCTCTCCCTTTTTCAACACTCCGCTATCCGTGGCCATTAAAACTCCCAAAATACAAACACCTACACCCGAGGAGATGCAGTGCAGAATAGCCCTGATAATCTTCTCGTTGGTCATTTCATGAAGGGGAGCGTTTATGTTATGAAAAGGATCCGTTCCTCGTACAACTGTACATTTTTTGTTCACTTTTTTGAAGATCTCTTCGTCTGTGATACCAATAAGTAAGTCTCCCATTCCAGTATGCTCTACCTTAGATCCCAGCGCAGAGGTAACTACAATCACCTCGATTCCATCCAGCATCTCGACTGCCTTTAAGGCACTGAGACCCGTTTCCGATGCCACTATTATTTTTTTTATACCAAGCTCTAATGCTCTCTCTTTTGACAATTTCAAAACTTTTTCTGTGTTTATTTCTCCACAGAAATCAAAATAGTAGATAGATTTTTTTGTACCCTGAGACATTTTATCACCAATTATTTTTTAAAAACTAACTTTTTAAACTCTTCTTTCATAGTTTTGTCATGACGAAAAAACTTTATCTGGATGATCCTTACAGGAAAGAGTTCGAGGCAAATGTTATGGACTCTAAAGAAAATAAAGTTATTCTGGATCAGACCTGTTTTTATCCTACCTCGGGAGGTCAGCCCTGCGATCTTGGATATTTAAATGGGGTAAAGGTTCTGGATGTTTATAAAGAAGGAGATGAGATAGTGCATCTTCTGGAAAATCAGATCGAAGAAAAATATGTTAAGGGAATTATAGATTGGGGAAGACGATTTGAAAATATGCAGCAACATACTGGACAGCATATACTTTCTCAAAGTTTTGTGATATTTTTTGATAAAAAAGCGTATTCTACATCGTTACACATAGGTGAATCTCACAATAAAATAGATATTTTTGGAGAATACACAAAAAAAGATATTGAGACGGTAGAAAATCTTGCAAATGATATAGTTTTTGAAAATAGAAAAGTAAAATGTTATTTTGCTGAAAGAGAAGAAATAAAGGATAGATTGAGAAAAATTCCTGAGGGCATAAAAAAACTGAGAATTGTAGAGATAGAAGATTTTGATCTTACTGCATGTGGAGGTACTCACCTTCTAAATACAGGGGAAATAGGGTTAATAAAGATCACTGATTTTATAAAAAAGAGAGAGTTCACAAGGTTGGAGTTTGTTTGCGGATTAAAAGCTCTAAAAGATTATAGATGTAGAAATCACGAGTTTAAAAAGGCTGTTAACTTACTAAACTCGCAAAATATATCTGAGGAGATAGAAAAGGTGCAAAATGAAAGGAAAGATTTAATTAAAAAAATCAGACACTTAGAAGAAAATTTATCTGATTATGAAGTCTCTGAAATGATTAAGAACTCAGAAAAAATAGGAAAATATAAGTTGATAATGAAGGCATATAAGGATAGAGACATAGGATCTCTTATAAAAAAGTTTGATCAGGAAGATATTATAGTTCTTCTTGCAAACAAAAAAAATAGTTATATTATGGGTTTTTCAAGGATAAAAGAGATAAATATGGGCAAAATAATGAGAAATATTGGAAAATTCATAGATGGAGGCGGTGGAGGTAATGAAAATCTTGGAAAGGCTGGCGGTAAGAACTCCGAAGGAATAGAAGAGGCTTTTGATTTTTTGAGAAAAGAGTTTAAAAAAATAATTTCTTGAGATAGAGCATCTTTATAACTGTGCAAAAATTTTATAGGACTGAGAACAAAAAACTTTAGTTGACCTAATTACGTGGCGGTTTCGATTAGGGTTACCTGAAGAATGAGATGCCGTCCTCCAATTAGGGTAAAAAAATGAGAATCCTATAATTATCTTGTAGGGTTTGATGTAGGTCCAACAGCTAGGTGATATTCGGATGTGATGCCATACACTATGGTGATCTCCGCTATATTCCACTATATTCTTATATACTCCCATACAAACTCTGGTTGATCCTGCCAGAGGCCACTGCTATTGGAATGCGACTAAGCCATGCGAGTCAAGGGGCTCTTCGGAGCACCGGCGTACGGCTCAGTAACATGTGGGTAACCTACCCTCAGGTGGGAGATAACCTCGGGAAACTGAGGCTAATATCCCATAGATAAAAGATACTGGAATGTTTTTTTATCGAAAACTCTTGTGCCTGAGGATGGGCCTGCGTCCGATTAGGTTGTTGGTGAGGTAATGGCTCACCAAGCCTACGATCGGTACGGGTCGTGAGAGCGATAGCCCGGAGATGGGGACTGAGACAAGGCCCCAGGCCCTACGGGGCGCAGCAGGCGCGAAATCTCTCCAATGTGTGAAAACATGAGAGGGGTATTCCAAGTGCCCTTGCTTTGCAAGGGATTTTCTTTGGTCCAAGACGCCGAAGGAATAAGAGCTGGGTAAGACCGGTGCCAGCCGCCGCGGTAACACCGGCAGCTCGAGTGGTGGCCACTATTATTGGGCCTAAAGCGTTCGTAGCCGGGCAGGTAAGTGCTCTGGTAAATCCCATAACTTAATTATGGGGCTTCAGAATATACTGCTTGCCTTGAGACCGGGAGAGGCTGGAGGTACTTTCGGGGTAGGGGTAAAATCCTATAATCCCGAAGGGACCACCGGTGGCGAAGGCGTCCAGCCAGAACGGGTCTGACGGTGAGGGACGAAACCCAGGGGAGCGAGTCGGATTAGATACCCGGGTAGTCCTGGGCGTAAATGATGTGGGCTAGGTGCAAAGCTACCTAAGCGGTAGCTTGGTGCCGATGGGAAGCCGTTAAGCCCACCGCCTGGGGAGTACGGTCGCAAGGCTGAAACTTAAAGGAATTGGCGGGTGAGCACCACAAGGGGTGGAGGCTGCGGTTTAATTGGATTCAACGCCGGGAAACTCACCGGGGGCGACAGCAGTATGAAGGTCAGGCTGATGACCTTACCAGACAAGCTGAGAGGAGGTGCATGGCCGTCGTCAGCTCGTACCGTGAGGCGTCCTGTTAAGTCAGGTAACGAGCGAGACCCTCGCCCACAGTTGCCAGCAGATCCTTTTGGATGCTGGGGACTCTGTGGGGACCGCTGGTGCTAAATCAGAGGAAGGAGAGGACGACGGTAGGTCAGTATGCCCCAAATCTCCCGGGCTACACGCGGCCTACAATGGGCGAAACAATTGGTTCCAACCCCGAAATGGGAAGGTAATCCCCTAAATTCGCTCTAAGTTCGGATCGAGGGCTGTAACTCGCCCTCGTGAAGCTGAAATCCCTAGTAATCGCGTGTCATCATCACGCGATGAATGTGTCCCTGCTCGTTGCACACACCGCCCGTCAAGCCACCTGAGTGAGGTTCAGATGAGGCCTTGTCCCTCGGGTAAGGTCGAATCTGAGTTTCGCAAGGGGGGCTAAGTCGTAACAAGGTAGCCGTAGGGGAACCTGCGGCTAGATCACCTCCTATATTCAAAAAGCGTCATATCCGAACACTAATTAGCTGTTGGACCTATAAAGGGCTCATAGCTCAGCTGGAAGAGTGCTGCCTTTGCGAGGCAGATGCCCCGGGTTCAAATCCCGGTGAGTCCACTGGGCTGTGAGATGCAGCTCATAATATTTATGTTATGAGTGAAGGGCTGATATCTATGAAGCCGTGCATAAGTTCGTATCCACCAACTAGCCTTAGGCTTAAGTAGAAGTTTCATGCTAAAGTCATTTGAGGGATGGCTTGGCTCGGAAGCCGAAGAAGGGCGTGGCCAGCTGCGAAAAGCTCGGGCGAGGCGTATGCAACCCTTGAACCCGAGATTCCCGAATAGGACTTCCCGCCCTTTATTTAAGGGCGATCCGAGAGGATTGGGAACGCGGGGAATTGAAACATCTTAGTACCCGCAGGAAAAGAAAGCAAAAGCGATGCCGTGAGTAAAGGCGATCGAAATCGGCAAAGGGTAAACCGAATATAAAGATGTGGTGTGTGGACCCCTGTTCAGGATAAATTCGGAGAAGCTGAAATTCTCTGGAACGGGATACCGTAGAGGGTGATAGTCCCGTAAGTATAATCTGGATTTATTCTTGGGTGTTCCAAAGTACCATGGGTCGGATATCCCGTGGGAATATGGGAGGCATCACCTCCCAACCCTAAATACTCTCCGAGACCGATAGTAAATTAGTACCGTGAGGGAAAGCTGAAAAGTACCCCTGACAGGGGGTGAAAAGAACCTGAAATCAAATGACGATAAGTAGTCGTGGCTTGAAAGGGTCGAGTCTTGCTTAAACAAAATATCGCGAGATATTAGTCAGGCAAGAGGACCAGAGTTGCGGCGTCCGTATTGAATCACGGGGCAGGGAGTTTATGGTAGTGGTGAGAGTAAGAGGATCTATCCTCGTACTCATAGGGAAACCAAGTACCCGCAGTCTTTTTTAGACGAGGGGTCAGGTGTGAAAGTGCCTAAAATCACTGCTGTATGACTCGAAACCGGTCGATCTAATCTGGGGCAGGGTGAAATCTCTCAACAGAGGGATGGAGGCCCGAAAGGTTACTAACGTTCAACTTGTTCCTATGACCTCAGATTAGGGGTGAAAGGCTAATCAAGGCCGGAAACAGCAGGTTCCTCCCGAAGTGAGCCGTAGTTCAGCCTGAAGGGAGGTAGCTGATAGGGTAGAGCACTGATTGAGCGTTTAGGGGGAGAAATCCCTCGGCGTTCTGTCAAACTCCGAACCTATTAGCACTGTAGATCTTCAGAGTGAGGTAGCGGGGTAAGCTCGCTCACCGAGAGGGAATCAACCCAGACCAAAGTTAAGGTCCCCAAGTGTTGACTAAGTAGCAAAGGTGTCCTTGTCCTAAAACAGCGGGGAGATAGGCTTAGAAGTAGCCATTCTTTAAAGAGTGTGTAACAGCTCACCCGTCTAGGTCAAGGGCCCTGAAAATGGACGGGAATCAAGTCAACCACCGATACTTTGGAGCTCGAAAGAGTCTAGTAGGGAGGTGCTCTGATAGGGTAGAAGTTGGGCCGTAAGGTCCAGTGGACCTGTTAGAGATATAGATCCTGCCAGTAGTAGCAGCAAAGCAGGGTGAGAATCCCTGTCACCGAAAGGGCTAGGGTTCCTCAGCAATGTTCGTCAGCTGAGGGTTAGTCGATCCTAAGAGCTGTCCTAATTAGAGCAGCCCGAAAGGGAAGCAGGTTAATATTCCTGCACCACAAAGATACATGCGGTAACGCAAGTCCAATTTCAGACAGTTCGGGGTAAGTCAAGTAACATCGTCGTGTTATCTAATTGTATAAGCCAGCGGAGTCGTGTAATATGGAGAAACTGGTGAAAGCAAGCATGGCCTGACATTTTTGTCGGGTTTGACCTATCTCTGGACTCTGTGAAAATGAAATTAGAATGAATTCTTTGTGTTCGTACCCAGAACTGACACAGGTGCCCCTAGGTGAGAAGCCTAAGGTGTGTTGGGGTACCCCAGTTGAGGGAATTCGGCAAATTGGCTCCGTAACTTTGGGATAAGGAGTGCGCACTGTCCTGCAAGGGACAGTGCGTCGCAGTGACCAAGAGACTCCGTCTGTTTAATAAAAACATAGCAAACTGCTAGACCGTAAGGTTTTGTACAGTTTGTGACGCCTGCCCAGTGTCGGTATGTCAAACCTCCGTTCAAGGGGGCTAAGCACCGATAAACGGCGGGAGTAACTATAACTCTCTTAAGGTAGCGTAATACCTTGCCGCTTAATTGGCGGCTCGCATGAATGGCAGAACGAGAGTCTTGCTGTCCCCAACTGGGCCCCAGTGAACCTACTCCTCTGGCGCACAAGCCAGAGTCCCCCGCCGGGAGGCGAAGACCCCGTGGAATTTTACTGCAGTTTCTTGCTGCGTCATGGTTTTTGTTGTACAGTGTAGGTGGGAGCCATCGAAACCTTGCCGCTAGGTAAGGCGGAGGCACCGTTGGGACACCACCCTTTAAGAACTATGTCGCTTATCGCATTGCGAGACACCAAGAGATGGGCAGTTTGGCTGGGGCGGCACGCCCTTGAGAAAGTATCAAGGGCGCCCTAAAGTCGGCTCAAGCGGGTCAGAAATCCGCTGGAGAGTGCAAGGGCAAAAGCCGGCCTGACTGGATTCTGCTCAGTAGAGAATCCAGAGGCGAAAGCCGGGCCTAGCGAACATCAATGCCCTCAGTGATGGGGGCTTGATCTCACAGAAAAATTACCCCGGGGATAACAGGGTTGTCGCGAGCAAGAGCACACATCGACCTCGCGGCTTGCTACCTCGCTGTCGGTTTTTTCCATCCTGGGTCTGCATCAGGACCCAAGGGTGGGGTTGTTCGCCCATTAAAGGAGAACATGAGCTGGGTTTAGAACGTCGTGAGACAGTTTGGATGCTATCTGACGGGGGTGCTGGGTGTCTGAAGGGAAGGTAGTTCCAGTACGAGAGGAACAGGCCGCCGTGGCCTCTGGTGTACCGGTTGTCCGACAGGGCAGCGCCGGGTAGCTACGCCATAACCGATAAGGGCTGAAAGCATCTAAGCCCGAAGCGGTCCCTAAAAAGAGACACCCGCTCTCTGGTATATAATGGGGCTGGTGACAGCAACATTACCAGAGACGAGGACACTTCTATAAGAGAAGGTTGATAGGCTGGGGATGTAAGCACCAAGGGCAACCGAGGTGTTAAGTCCACCAGTACTAATAGTCCAAGGCGTGAAACTTCGAAATAGTCTAAGGTTGGGTGTAAGATACGGACTTGTGTATATTTTTTATACTTTATAGGAGAGTTTTTGTTTGTTCTTTCCAAGAAGTTTATTTTATTTTTATAGTTTATTAAAAGGCGATAAAGCCTCGTTCCTTTAAAACATTTACAATGTTAAAGAACATAGAAATTTTAATCAACATCTGCTCCTGCCGAGATGTATACCCCCTCTGTAGATATCCTTGAGTTTCTCCTTTACTAATTTTCTAGAGCTCGAGAATATCCCCATAGACCACTTAAGATTGTTACTGTACCTATCAATACCAAGTATATAATCGATAAAATTACATTAGAAAATTCGATATTGGGAACAAGAAGACAAGTTCTGAGAAGATGTGCTGACTGAGAAATGGGATTAATACGCATTATTGTGGATAACATCCCTTCATCTACCATTGGGTAAAACACAGATGAGAGCATCATTAGAGGCATCATTATCAGTGTCATGATAGCTATAGGTGCTTCTGAATTTTTCATGATTGAAGAAAGCAAAATTATTATAGGAGCAAATATGATGCAGAATCCTCCTGTGATCAAAAATATCCAAACAATACGCATCGGACTTAATAAAAGTCCTTCAGCTAGAATAACTCCAAGAACTAAAAGGATAGTGGTCTCTATCCAAGCTTGGATAATAATTCCAAACATTTTACTGAAATATAACTCCGACCGTCGGACTGGCAAGGAAAACAATGTTTCTATCTCCCCACTGCCATACTCAATCCTAAAACTACTTCCAGACCTTATGCCTGTGGTAAAAGCAGTTAGAGTTAATATACCTGGAAGTAAAAATGCAATATAGCTGTATTCTCTCCCTTGGTAAGTTACAGTGGAAAGAACTCTCCCCATTAATGGAGCAAAAATTCCAAGATATACCAACGGCTCAAAAATTGATTGGAAAACAAAAGAAGGTGAAGTAACAATTCTTATTTCCCGGGCGACCGTCACATATAAACGTTTAAAAATATTCATTTATACTCCTCCCTTGTCATATTTGATCTTATATTCATATCATTTTTTCCTATCAAACTGAGGTAAACCTCTTCAAATTGAATACCTGCGTGGTTTATTTCTTCTATAGATACTCCTTCTTTGTATAAAGTAGTAGCAACAAGTGGAATTGCTCTATTTGCACTTTTTACTCGAACTTGAATTATAGGTAAATTTATCTTCACATCTTTTACTTCATCATGATCCATTAGAGATTGTATTATCCTACCTTTCTTCGTAGAAGAGATATTTTCTGTTAATTTAATGTGGAGTATATCTTCTGCGTGCTCTCTAATTAAAGTGGTTACACTGCCAGAAGTAATCAGTTTTCCTTTATTTATAACAGCAACTCGATCACAGAGATTTTCTACTTCTTTCATCATATGTGTTGTAAGAAAAACAGTTATATCCTCTTCAGATACTATTTTCTCTATATATTCCCAAGTCTCATGACGAGCTTCAACATCGAGCCCTGCAGTCGGTTCATCAAGAAAAATAAGAGGAGATCTACTTGCAAGTACCCGTGCTAATTGAACACGTCTTTTTAATCCTGTACTAAGTTGTTGTGGTGTTTTTCGTTCATGTTCCACTAGATTAAGATCTTTTAGAATCTGCTCACATCTTTGTTTACATTCTCTTTTATTAAATCCATAAAAAGACAAATACATTTTGATTTGATCAGAAATATTGAAATAAGGAAACAACTTGGGTTCTTGAGGCATATAAGCAAGATTAGTACGTACGGATAGGGGGGCATTCATTATGTCGTGACCATTAACTCGAACTGTGCCTTCATCTGGCTTGATTAATGTGGTGATAATGCGCATAGTTGTTGTCTTTCCTGCACCATTCGGTCCAAGAAATCCGAAAACTTCACCGCGTTTAACTTTGAAATTTATCCCATCTACCGCCTTTATCATTCCTCTTCTTGTTTTAAAACTTTTTTTAAGGTTATCAACTTCAACGATATCCACTATATCACCCTTTGCCAGTGCAGCATCCCAAAGGACAAAAAGGATCGGGTAGATCCGGAGATCCTTTTTGGGCTATTGAATGGGCTGGACATTTTGAACAAACACTCATGCAAACTCCACATGTATTATTTTTATATGTTCTTCTGATTTCCCAAAATTTCTTAGATTTGTGCCAAACATCTTTTAAATTATCTTTGAATATATTTCCTCCTATATATTTTTCGGGATCCTCAGCAGCTGAAGTCAGCCATGTGCATGCTGTAATATCTCCATTAGGTGCTATTGTCATTTGATTAACCCCAGCTGAACATCTAAAGGGTATTCTTTTGTATGAGCTATCATGTGGATATTTAGGAAAATTACTTAGCTCAATATCTTTTATATTGAATGATTTCCATGCATTTTCTATTTCATTTCTTGTGTTTTCGTATTCTTCTGGGGACAATATCTTATCTTTTCTCCTGAAACTTCGTCCCACAGGTCTCTCCGGTGCAATGCTAAATAGGTTTATAGGGAGTTTACTAATAGTTTCTTTAATAAAACGTGGAATAAGATCTTTATTTTCACGAGAAATTATACACTGAACATTGGTGGGTATGTTAGCTTCGCCTAATATGTTACATAGCTCAACACTTCTATCGAATGCTCCTTCTTTTCCACGAAACTGATCGTCATAATCTTTCGGGCCGTACATGCTTACTCCAATAGTATATTTTGTAATATCTTTCTCTATTCCTCTCTTTAAAATTTTAAGGTTTTTCTTTTTTTGGAGTACCTTGGTGGTACCATTAGTAATAATAGCAACTTGAAGATTCGATCTATCCAATGCTTTGAGAATTTTATGAAACTCTGGATGTAATGTAGGTTCCCCACCACCAATAGCAATGCCTTTGCAGCCGAGTTCTTCAGCTTCTATGATTACTTTCTCAATCATATTTGCTGATAAGCTCTGTGTTTTACCGCCTCCAGCCTCTCTATAACAGTGTTTGCAAAAAAGATTGCAATCCAATGTGATTTCTATAGAAATTGCTTCTGGAGGAAAATACTTAGGATTATCTGGATCGTACAGCATTACTATTTCTTTTTCAATAAGAGCCTTCATGAACTCTTTATACCCTTCTATGGGCTCTCTTCTAAGTAATTTGTAGAAAACTTTAGTTCCCTCTTTATTGAGTCCTATCTCTTTACCCCTCAAAACTAGGGCTACTTTTTCATCCCCTGTTTTCCAGATCATGATCGAACTTAAGCTATATTCAGTAGCCATTTCTCCCATCTTCAATTCCAATTTGTAGTATTATTTTAAAATAAAAATAAAAAAATATTTTTAGAACATTGCCTTATTTAATGAGGTGTAAGAAGTCCACCAGGTGCACAAGCTATGCAAAATGGGACATCTCTAGAACTTCTTCGAGCTATTTCCGAATTCATTTCAACTGGTCTTTCATACTCAATTTTTGCAGTTTCCATATTTTTTCACCCCTTTTATTTTTATTACCACCAAGATACAATATTGAGTATATAAATACTTTTTCGTCTGATGATTAGTCTGTTGATTAATCTATAGATTAATCTGATTGTTAATCTAATATCCCTTTACAGGATCGCCATACTTCAACACCAAGAGGCGTGGCATAGTATAGACAAATACCATTTTTCATCTCTTTATCCACTAACCCTAAACTTATAAGACTATTTTCTTTTTTATATCTTCCCTTTACGCCATTTAATGTTCCATAACCCTCGTTGATTCCAATATCCGTTGATTTTGATATCAGAGAAATATATGTTTTATCAGGATGAATATTAACCAAATACTCAAGCACTTCCCTCCGTGCCTTACTTTTTCTTAAGCTAAAAATAATGTTCGGGCTCACCCTCATGGTATAACTCAATAGTTATTGTTTATAAATCTATCAATACCAAAAATTTTAAAAACATACAGAAAAATAGATTTTATGGACAAAGTTTTTTTTCCACCATTGAGCCCCCTATTCATAATACTGATACTCTTTTTACCCTTACTTATAGGTTTTTTTATAATAAACGTTATAAACACGGCCTTTATTAAACTCGGATTTCCCCCAATGCTAGCTTTTGCCATCCTTTTTTTGTCACTCATAGGAAGTGTAATAAATATCCCTATAAAAAAAGGATATCAGGAAGTCAGGGCAGAAAAAATAGAAAATTTCTTCTTCAAAAGCATATATCCAAAGGCTGTAGTAGAAAAAACAGTTATTGCAGTTAATCTTGGAGGTGCAGTAATCCCGATTTTAGTTTCTATATTTTTGATCTTGGAATCGGATGTTCCTATATGGAAGTTAATTATAGCGATCATTATAGTCACGATAATATGTTACAAATTTGCGAAACCTGTCCCTGGCCTTGGTATCTCAATCCCTCTCTTTATACCTCCATTGGTCTCTGCTGTGGTAGCAATACTGCTCTCTCATACATACGCTCCTGTAATCGCGTATGTCTCCGGAGTATTGGGTGTATTGATAGGTGCGGACCTTTTGAATCTAAACAAAATAGAGAATCTTGGAGCAACGATGGCAAGTATCGGAGGCGCTGGTACATTTGATGGGATATTCCTAACAGGAATTATTTCCGTGCTTTTGGTGTAACCTTTAAAAAGGTTTCCATTTCAATAAGTATATGAAAATTATGAAGCTCACCAGATATGAAACAGCCCGTATATTAGGGGCCAGGGCATTGCAGATATCGATGGGTGCTCCAGTATTGATAAAAACAAAAGAGAAAGACTCTATAAAAATAACATTAGAGGAGTTTAAAAAGGGAGTAATCCCCCTCACAATTCTCAGGGAATAATTATGGGAGTAAATTTGAAGGATCTTCTGCCTAAAAAAGAAATAACATTTAACGAAATGAAAGGAAAAAGAATAGCAATAGATGCAATGAATGCTTTATACCAGTTTATGGCTATAATAAGACAGAGGGATGGAGAACTGCTTCAGGATTCTAAAGGGAGAGTTACCTCACACCTTTCCGGCCTTTTTTACAGAACTATAAATCTTTTAGAGTATGGAATATATCCTATCTATGTTTTTGATGGAGAACCTCCAAAATTAAAACAAAAAACTCTGGAAAAAAGGAAAGAAGCGAAGAAAAAAGCTGTCTCAAAACTGAAAAAAGCAAAAATAGAAGGAAAAGAAGAAGAAGTAAGAAAATATGCGCAGGCTACTGTAAAGTTTACAGGAAAAATGATAGATGAGAGTAAAAGGCTTTTGGAGTATATGGGAGTCCCCTATGTACAGGCTCCTTCAGAAGGAGAAGCTCAGGCTTCTTATATGACAATAAAAGGAGATGTCTGGGCTACTGGGTCCCAGGATTTTGATTCTCTCCTTTTTGGAGCCCCGAGACTGATAAGAAATCTCACCATCTCCGGAAGAAGAAAGCTCCCGGGGAAGGATGTTTACAAGGAAATATTTCCAGAAATAATAGTTTTGAAGAATTTTTTTGAAGAAAACGATATCACAAGAGAGCAGCTTGTGGAGATAGGAATATTGGTAGGCACTGATTTTAATGAAGGTATAAAAGGTATAGGCCCGAAAAAAGCATTAAAATCTGTAAAATCTGGAGAATTTGAAGGTTATGAAGAGATAAAAGAGATATTTTTAAATCCGGATGTCACAAATGAATACAGAATAAAGTTTAAAGATCCTATAAAAAATGAAATCCTGGAGTTTCTATGCGAAGAGAGAGAGTTCTCGTCTGAGAGAGTGGAAAGAGCTTTGGAAAGATTGAAAAAATCGTTTTCTAAATCTAAGCAACGTTCTCTCGATTCTTATTTTTAAGGATCTTTTCAAGAGACTCTGAAATCTTTTCTATTTTCTCCAGATCAAGCTTAAAAACCCTCTCTTCACTGTATTCTATCTTCGAAAAAATATCTCTTGCCTGTTTTTTATCTATATTTAACTCCCTGCTCGAGTCTATTAACGCATTTATGACTTTTTTTCTTTTGTGCTGAAATAGAACTCTGACAGTTTTACTAAAAAGGGGAGTCTTTACCTTTCTGTTAGGAGTTAATCTTACTATGAGGGAGTCTACTTTCGGTGAAGGATAAAAACATTTTCTATTTACAGAATCAATGATCTCGATATCTGCAAGAGCATTAACCATTATGCCAAGCCTTGAGTTCATTTTAACCATTTTTTCCGTGTATTCTTTTTGTAGAAGAAGAACGGAATACTCATGACCTTTTTCTAAAAGTTTGAAAATAATCTTTGAGGATATCGAATAAGGTATAGAAGAAACACAGCAGTCAAAAGAGAAATTGGTTTTTAGGAAATCCTCATGATGTATCTCTACATTTTTAAAGCTGTATTCATTTTTCAAAACTTTTATCATTCCTCTGTCCTTTTCTACAGCTATTACTTTGTCAGCTTTTTTTGATAATTTTTCTGTCAGAAATCCAAGTCCTGGTCCTATTTCCAGCGTAGTTTTTTTTGCATAATTTGCCATCTTTTCCATTACATTACCACATATTAAAAAATTCTGAGATAAAATGTTTAAAGGAGCTAAATTATATTTTTTCAAAAGGTATTTAACTTTTTTCATCTCTTTTTCCGCCTTTTAACAACAAACAGTAAGGCAACTAAAACAATTATCAGTATAATCCACAAAATAAAAAATTTTCCTGTAATATAATCTTTTATACTAGATTTCGGTTCTGGTGTCTCTGTCACTTCTGCTATCTCTTCTTCGCACAGTTTTATTTTATTGTCTATATCATTAACTATCTCTGTTTCTTCTAACTCCTGAAAATATTTTCTGGCATTCTGGTAGTTTATCTTTGCAGAATCGTATCTTCCTTCATTAAAAGCTTTTTCTCCTGCATTATAGAGCCTGTATCCATTTTCATACTTCTCTATTTTCTTCAATATTTCGTCAATTTTTGTCGTATCAAATCCGAAACTGTTGTATTCATCTTTTAATCCTAAAAATTCTTTTTTTGCATTCTGAAAATCCTTTTTTTCATAAAGTTTTAAAGATTCTTCATATTTTTCATTTAAACTCTTTCTTATCTCTAATATATCATTTTTTAAAAAGAAAAGATCATTTGTCCCCAGAATTATTTCTTTATCTCCATCCATATCTGAATCTACGCAAAGTGCGCATCTTATTATTCCATTTGTATCCTGGACTTTTTTCTCTATATATAGATAATTTTCCGTCCATTCCTGTTTATTTTTATCCCATTTGGACATCCCCAAAAGAATCTCGTTTTTTCCATTGTTATCTATATCCTCTATGATAACTAAGTTGATCTGATCCTCGAACTCCTCCTCTTTTTCCAATTTTCCTCTTTTATCTAAAATATAAAGTTTTTTTCCAGCGACAGCATAAATTTTGTCAGATATATAAACATCATTTATATATTCATCTGCTTTAAAGCTCCACTCTATCAATCCATCTTTGTTTGTCACATAGATGAATTTATAGTATGTAGTAAGTATCTCTGGCTCTCCATCTTCATCGAGATCTTCAACGTATATTTTCTCAAGATTCTCAACTGTTTTGTATTTCCATACTACATTGTTCTCAGAATCTAAAAAATATACATACGGCTGGAGATAATACCCTGCATAAACACCTTCACATTCAAAAACTAAAAAAATCCCAGATTCTATATTTCTTTCCCATTTTTCTTTCCCCTTTTTATCCAGAAACTTTATTGTTCCATCCTCCAAGAACAGAAATGTCTCATTATCATACACATAAAAGTCTTTAATATCTGAGTTTGTGGAGTATCTCCATAGTTCAGAAAAGTAAGAATCATGACAGTAAAAATATCTCCCTGATGAAAAATATATACTTTTTTCTACCTGGATCTTGTTTATAAGATCTGGAAACTCTTTCTCCCACAGCTTTTTTCCAGTAAAACTAAAAGCATATATCTTATTTTCAGTGTACTGATCCGGAAATCCTTCATACTCTCCCGACGAAAAAATGATCTTATTTCCCATGAGCGATAAATTCCGTACCTCTCCTTTTGTTATGTACGTCCATTCTAAATCATATACTCTTTCAGCATATACTGTATTCAAAACTAAAATAATTAGAACAAGGACTAAATACCTTTTCATAATTAACCTTTAAAAATAAGATATTTAAATCTTTCTATAAACTTTCAACTAATTCTTCTACAGCTCTTCTCGTTGCTTCTCTGTCTTTTCCTGCAACTATTAAAGTTTTATTATCCTCTATGTACTCCCATTCTCCCTCTGAAATATACCAGTCTATCTCGGATAATTCACGATCTACAAGAGTTTTTGTCCATAAATTGCATATATTTATTCCTTTTTCTGTTTTTGTATACCCCGGCCCTCCTACAGAGATTATATTGTAAGAATTTCTTATTTCTTCTGTAAGTTCGATATCTTTGATTAAAAATCTTAAAAAACTTTCTTGAATCACTTTTTTATAAATCATTTTTACTGAATCTATCTCTTTATCGTGAGGATCCAAGTCTATTATCTCAAGACTAAAGAATATCCTTCCTGTATACGATCCCTCAGACAAGCCGCACGGCGGGATATGAAACTCTGTGATATAAATGTTTTCCGAGAGAGGAGAGTAATTTCTCAGCTCTATTATATACTCTATATCACCATCTTTGAAAACAGGTGACATATCATTGACATCCTCATATTCTATGTCCAAAGAGCGTATATTCAAGCTCCACTCATCGCTCCCTATTTTTATTCCAGTAGCATCCTGAAGGGCACCATAATTTCTAAGGACATAGATATCAATCTTATTATCTTCAATTTTCATTGCAAAAATAGTTATTTCTTTTAAAGAACACACATTTCTTTGAACATATACAAGATCAGCAGGATCGAAGCTATGAGTATTACCGTTAGGCTCAATTACAGTATATTCTTCACATAGATGGACTTTCCATCCCTGGAACTCTATATTATCCTGTATCGGAAACTCTTTTTTATAGGGATCGCCGAAAAGAACTACATTTTCTCCAATGCTTTGAAAAAACTCTAAAGGTGTAAGATCCTGATTTAAAAATCTAACCTTCCCAGCATTTTCATAGATATAAACATTTTTTTCTCCTGATTTCCATAACTTTTTCATTGGAAGCTCTTCTATCACAGCTCTATATCTAAGGTCACCGATGTTTAAAACTGGAAAAATATTATTTTCCTCTGAGAAATTAATGAAAATCTCTTCCCTTGATTCGTCTTTATCCAATTTTCCATTCAGATTTTTATCATCGTACCATAAAGGAAGAGAGATATACGGTTTTTCGTTAAAATATCCAGAAGTATTCCCCACAACTATAAAATCACAGTGAGATGTTCTTAAATTATTTTTATCACTATAATTCTCCTCTAAGTATGGAAAAATTTCTTCTTTTTTCTTTGATATCTCGGCGATTTTCTCAGCTATTATTTTTGCAGACTCAAAATCAGCTGAGTTCTCTCCGTAAAGTACTAGACATTGAGGTTCTCCGTCTATTACAAAAAAATCCCTGTTTTCTTGAGGATGCCATAGAGAAAGTATGAAAATAATAAGTATAATTCTTGCTATCATAATAATAATATAATCTATTGGTATAAAAACATTTCTTGCTATGAACTTATCATATTGCGGTATCTACTCCCTCTGTTTCCTTATTCTCTTTTGTCTTAATTTTTTTAACATATGAGGATAACCTTTTTCTTTCAGCATTGGATGTGGTATATATCCTATAAATGTTTAAAGATTCGATTTTCCAGGATTTATAATATTTTTTCACTCTTTTCATCTCATTATACTTTTTTACTTTCTTTTCCTTCTCATCAAAGACATCAATGTTAGATCCTGACAGTTCTTTAGTTGGATCCATTGTAAGTTCATATGGTACATCACTGAATAATTCAGGACATTTTTCCTCATTTTTTTTACTTAATTCTTTAATTTGTTCTATAATCCCTTCAGCACGTTCTTTCATTCCCTTTCCTAGAGCGATATTAAATATTTTTTTAATTTTTTCCCTTTCTAGTTTATCGAAGCTTTCTTCATCTTCCGTTAGACATTTATAAGAATCTCTTACTAGTATTTTACTAACAAGCTCACAAGCTTTAAAGAGTTTTCTCAGCATTTTCAATTTATTTATTATAGGTTCCTCAAATTCTCCATAAAATCCCTCGATGCCTTTCGATCTTTCGAGAAAATCAGAAATTTCTTTTTGGGGAACTTTTTTCTTCAGATTATCAAATTGATTTTGGTAACAATATGAAATTTCAGAAAAGAAGTTCAACTCGTTGAGCTTTTCAAATTCTTCAATATTTTTAGTTCTTTCCACAAGATTAAGGGGCTCTTTAGAATACTCGAGTAGTTGTTGAAACATTAAATCCAAAGCTCTACATGTTTTATGGAAATATACGTTCTTAAACATATGAAACCTATTTATTAACATTAAAATAATATCATCTAAAATTTTTGATGAGTAACATAAGGTTTCATTATCATCTTCATCCTTTTCTATTGATGAAAATAGTATAAGTCTATCTAGCGGGTACCCACCATAATGTCCTGTTCCTGAAAAATAAGAATCTCTTTTTATGAAATCTAATCTGTCACATCCGAATGGACCCTGAATTACATTATATTTCCATGTTCCTCCCTCCTCCAATATTCTTGAAACATCATCCATAATTGATTTTATAGGTTCTTCTTCGTTGAGATATTCCTTTAACCCTGAATCCTCAATGGTTTTTCTAAGAGCGTTCTTACCATAGGTATCAATCAGTTTATCTGGAAGATAATCTCGAATAATTTTTTTTCTATGTTCGTCGTGCCCATGTTTTTTATTTGGATAAATTTCCTTATAGATAGTTACATCATACTGATGAGAAAAGATACAATGCCCTATATCGTGTAGAAGGGCACAAAGTCTTAATAACTCTCTCTCCCGATTTTTAATATCTAAGTTTCTTGCATACATTTCAGCAATATGTAGACATCCCAAAGAATGTTCAAATCTTGTGTGATTGGCAGAATGAAAAACATAACTAACCGAAGGAGTTTGTTTTATGTATCTCAATCGTTGAAAAATCTTTAAATCAATAATCTTTAATTCAAAGGGAAAGATTTCAATATTTCCATGAATGGGATCTCTAAATATTTTACGCTTCTTTGGACTTTTACTGCTGCTTTTTTCACTCATAAATACAATTACCAGCCCATCTTTTCTATGTACTTTTTTCTAGCTTCTTTGACTACCTTTTTGTCGTCTCCTATCTGAACAATTTTTTCGATACATGCACTATACGAATTCTTCACTTCTTCGGATATATCTCTTAGTAGTAATTCTTTACCTCCCTTGGTCAATCTGTATCCTGGATTGGGTGAATACTCTAATAATTTAAAATCCAAGAGCAAATCGATCAAAATAGTAATACTCGGTGAAGCCACAGAGGTAGAAGTTATATCCCACTCAAGTTCTTCCACAATGTCCTTCAAATTTTCTTCTCTCACCAGATACAGATAGCTTTGTATTATATCTTCTTTTTCAGTCTCACTTAATTTTTCCATAAGAAGACCTATCTCCTCCGCGATTGAAAGTTTTTTATCTTTTCTCATGCTCCTCTCCTTCATTAATAACTACTAGGAGGATACTTATAAACTTTTCGGTAAGTCATTCTTATGCTTTAAATGCTTCTTTTATGTTTTTATTCTTTTATAGTAAAACAAATCTCATTTCGTCTATAAAATATAAAATAGTTTCTTTTATAACGCTATTTAAAAGCCATTTCTTCCTGGTTGTATTTAACTAGAACGCTGCTGAGATGAATATAAACTTCAAGAAATCCTGAAGTTATGCAAAAGAGTTATAAAGCTCTCCTACTCTTTTTATACATGGACTTAAATGAGATCGTGCATATATCCACGACAAAAGAAAAAAACACAAAGAAAATAGCTTTAGAATTAGCCAATGACACGGGAAGAAAGATCCTTGAAGAGATCTACAATTTAAATATAATTACAGCATCTGAAATAGCTGAAAACCTTCAGATACCCCTCCCTACGGTATTGTTCCATATAGAAAGATTAACAGAACTGAATCTCGTTAAAGTTGCAGATACAAAATTAAGCAAAAAATTTAGAGAGATAAAATGTTATTCTCCCGCCAAAAAGGCCATCCTTATTATTCCAGCACAAGAAAAAGAGACGATCTCAAGTATAAAAAACGCCTTGCAAGCGAGGATTGTTGCACCGCTCTCTTTGTTAATAGCTTTAGGAATTACAGTGACTATAGGGTGGTTTACTCAGAGAGAAGAGACTTTTGTACAGAGACTTGCAACTGAAAAAGCTGCTCCTTTAGATGTTCCCATTCCCGAAGCAACTAACGCTCTTGAAGCAAATACCTTCCATTATTTTCTGCTTGGAAGTGTTGTACTCTGTGTTATTTTTGTCTGTATCTATGTTTTTGCAAAAATTATTCAGAAAAAATAAAAGATCATTTTTAACCTGCCAACTTCTTGAAGAACTCATCTTCTCCGTAATTAATTTCTTCGTTCAGATTTTCTTGCGGTTCTTTGTAAACTTTATATATCTTTACAGATCCGAAACTCTGCACAAGTTCAAAATAACTGAGATTTGCACCGTCGAAGAACATGAGCCTTGAAAACATCTTTGAAACTCCCTCAGGCTCTATGAGGTAGAGAACTTTTGGCGTATTATAGTATACTACCCCTCCTTCGCTTTTAACGGTCTCTCTGATATCAGGGAGATACGCGATCCCCAAAGTACCGTCTTTATTTATGAGTAAATTCTTTTTCCCATTGTTATCAAACAATGTACCCGTTAAAGGTATGATTTTATTATCTCTGATTAAAGACGCATGGAAATTGTTGTTATAGTCCTGTACCACATCTATTAACGTTTCCCCACTCTTGTAGATGTACTCTACACCATCAGATATCTGCCTCATATTTATCAGGTAGAATTTATAAATAGGCGTCTTTTCTCCCTTTCCCTTATTATAATCCCATGATCCGTAGTAACTGATCCACGAGTATATTGACGCTATTTTTTCATCCACAATCACATAAGCATTGTCATCTGCATACTTTTGCATTTCCATCAATTTTTCTTTTCTGGCTAATTTTGAATCTTTGGACCATTCTCTGACATCTTCCAGATCTTCTAAAGCCTCTTCCTTTGTACAGTTGACGTCAAAACCATATATCTCCTTCATTGCCACTAACTCCGACTGCGTATTGAATAAGTTACCCGTTTTAACGAGCCTTGCATTTATGTTGTAATGCCCTCCATTCATTGTTGTTTTTCTCTTTCCTACAGCCTCTATCCAGTATCCAAAATCCCACCAGGTAACTATTGTAGCATCTTCTGGAGTATTCTCATTTACCCAGTTCAGTGCCTCCCACCACTCATCTGTGATCTCCCTCTGTCCCGAGTTATTTTTATCTGCTTCTAAATACGCAGGAACAAGAATGATCGGAGACAGGATAATCATCGATATAACTCCGACACTCACTATCTTTTTTTTAGGCACTTTTTCATTTATTATCTCATATATCTTTCCAAAAAACAGCCCAGTTCCGATTATTACAGGAACAGCCATTATTAAGCTAAACCTTCCCCCCTTCACAAGCATGCTGTATGTTCCTATTATGAACAATATAAGATATACAGCATGGGAGTACTTCCTGTCTTTCCATATGGATAATACTATGCCTAGAGGAGCTAAAACGAGACCAAAACTGAAAAGGTTGTATAAAACGTGAATATCTGTTTGATAAAGCTCTCTTATAGATACTTCTGTCGTAGGGTACAGAATGCCGCCGACATTCAAAACGTTATCCACAGAGTATTTTCCGAACGGTATAATTATCTTTATCACTCCCTGTTTGTAGATGACAAGGGATGTAACGATCAGAACAATGCCACCTATGACATAAACTGCATTCTTATTTATCTTGTTTATAGCTTCTATCTTTATTTTGAACTCAAAGAGCAATATAAGGGCTGTTATGATCAACAATGCCAAAAAATATAGATATTGAGATTTATATAATGTATAAGGCACAAAAAATCCTAAAAGAGAAAGAACTAAGATTTCTCCTTCTTTAAAACATATCTTTTTAGTTTTAATAATCTCTATGATACACAAAAGTATTGTCGCTGCCAGCACAAGAGAAAGCATATAGAAATAGCCAGACCATGTTATATAATAGAGAAATATGGAGAATCCACATAAAATGCTAAATAATGTCCTTTTATTTTTTAAATCTATATTTTTCACAGCTTTGATCCAGAAAAATGTAATTAAAAATGAGAAAAAGACTACAAAGAGATCCGTATCTGTAAATCCGATGACACTTCTCTTTACTATCGCATTTGATACTGCAAAGAGGGAAGCTGTAAAAAGGCCCCCCACGTCATTGGTGAGTGCTTTTCCAGTTAAAAAAGCAACAATCACAATAAGAAGTATCAGGATTATGTTGGAATATACTGCAAAATCAAAAAAAGATTTATTTGAGAAAACATCAAAAATTTTGTAGGTATATGCTAGATAGTAATGGAATAAAGGAGGATGTGACAAAGGCTGCCCATTTGGAGCGTTTGCTATCGTATCCCATTCAGGTCTCTCTCCATTTTCTAGAATATAATCGGCTACTCTATAATGATAGTAAGGATCGTATCCAAGTAAGTATTTTTTCTCCACATCTTTATCTAATATATACTCGGACCTCACATAAACTGCTAAAACCATTATAGCTACCAATAATCCTAACTCTATTATCCTCTTTTTCATAGCTTCTTGTTGACAGTGTTATTTAAATAACTTTTTATAGTTGTGCAAAAATTTTATATATCCTCCTTTTAAAGATTTATAAGTGGAAGCGAAAAATTTAAAAATCTTTCCCTTTCCATTTAAGAATCTTTCGGTGATTGAGTGTATATAGGTAAGAGTATGCATATAATAGGAAATTGTATAATCGTAAAATGTAAAAATATAAAACCAGAGTATCTGGGAAGAACGGTCTTTGATGAAAAAAAAAGGAAGGTGGGAAAGATAGTAGATATATTTGGTAATGTAAATAGTCCATATGCCAAGATTCTGATTGGAAAAAATAAAAATATTATTTTAAATAAAGACATATTTTTGAGGTGATATGTTGGAGAATAAAGAAAAATTAAGATATAAAGAACCTTTAAAATGTCCTGAATGCGGATCAACTCGTTTGATAAAAGATTTTGATAGAGCAGAGATCATCTGTGCGGAGTGTGGATTAGTTGTGCAGGAAGAGATTATAGATACAGGACCTGAGTGGAGAGTATTCGAGAGTGATGACAGAAATAGTAAAAGTAGAGTCGGAAGCCCTACTACATATACGATACACGATAAAGGCCTCTCAACTATGATCGACTGGAGAAACCAGGATATCTATGGTAAAGATCTAAGCCCAAAAAGAAGAGCTCAGATATATAGGTTAAGAAAATGGCAGAGGAGGATAAGAGTTTCGGATGCAATGGAGAGAAATCTTTCTTTTGCACTTTCAGAACTGGACAGATTAGCATCTTATTTAGGACTGCACAGGAATATAAGGGAAGATGCTGCTATACTGTACAGAAAAGCACTCAGTGAGGGGCTAATAAGAGGAAGATCGATAGAGAGCGTGACAGCTGCATGTCTTTACATTATCTGCAGACAGCAGAGCATTCCTAGAACATTGGACGAGATAGCTGAGTACTCGAGGGTTGATAAGAAAGAGATCGGTAGGAGCTATAGATTTTTGGCAAAAGAGCTTGGCTTAAGCTTATCTCCAACGAACCCAATAGATTACATCCCGAGATTTGCATCTGAACTTGGTGTATCTGGAAAATCTCAAAAGAGAGCTGTAGAGATACTTGAAGAAGCTATGAATAAAGGACTTACATCCGGGAGGGGACCAATGGGAGTTGCTGCTGGAGCGTTGTATATAGCAAATATCCAATGCAATGAGAGAAGGACGCAGAAAGAGATCTCCAGAGTAGCCAAAGTAACTGAGGTAACAATAAGAAACAGATACAAAGAACTGGAAGAAAAACTTGGGATAAAGGTAGATGTTTGAGGTATGATGCTGACAGAAGGAAAGGTCAGGATAGAGGTTCCTGAATTTCAGAAAATAACATCCAAAAATAAAGTTTTCTACAATCCTGAAATGAAGATGGACAGAGATCTATCCTCCTTAATTCTCGGTTTCTATAAAGGTGTTGTTTTAGATGGACTATCGGCTACAGGAATACGCGGAATACGCTACGTAAAAGAGTCTGGACTGGAATCTATTTTTAATGATATCAATCCAGAAGCTGTAAAATTGATCACAAAAAACTGTAAAATGAACGATATAAATTGCAAAATTTACAATAAAGATCTTAACCTACTTGATGTAAAAGCAGACATAGTTGATATAGATCCCTTCGGGTCTCCTTCAAGATATCTGGCTTCTGCATTCAGGATCGTTAGACCGAAAGGAATTTTATGTGTCACTGCTACGGATACGCAGGCTCTATGCGTCTCAAAAAAAGCGTGTATAAGAAAATACTCTGCTATTCCTTTGAGAACAGACTTTTTTAAGGAACTTGGAATAAGGATCCTCATCTCCAGTATATTAAGAGAGGGAATGAAACAGGATTATCCAATAGACGTAATACTTGCATACACTCATAAACATTATATGCGCGTATTTCTTAACGTAAAGAAAAGTTTAAAGGGAATAGAGAAGAATATAAAAGATTTAAATATAGTTTATTACTGCAGCTGCGGATATAGAACATATTCTAAAGATATGATGCAGAGATGTCCTAATTGTGGAAGAAGGGTCAATTTTTCTCTCCCCGTATGGACTGGAGAGATAAAAAATGATAATTTTCTAAACAAACTTATGAAAAAGGAGATGAAACCTGATCTTGAAAAAATTTTAAATATAATAAAAAATGAGATAAATGTTCCTTTTTATTATGACCCTCATAAACTGGCAAAAACCTATAAATTTGATCTTAAAAAGATCGATCTTGTTCTGGATGAATTAAAAAAAATGGGTTTTCAGGCTTCAAGAACACATTTCTCAAAAACGGGTATAAAAACTGATGCCGATCTATTATCCTTATTAAAGATTTTTATATAAAAGAGAAAGGGGATGGAAAAGGAGGAAAACCATCCCTTTTGATCTTATATTGTAATATAAGTTTATAAATCTTTCTCTAACTGAACATTTAGGTGAATATTATTATTAACTCTAAAGTTAAAAAATCTAATTACTGAAACTCCAATCTCGTTATCCACCATACCCAGTTTTTTTCATCGTATATTTTCTTAGCTTCTTCCGAGAAGGAAAGTTTTATAGGTCCTCCATCTCCTTTTAAAATGAAATCTCCATCCGCTCTGTACGCTACTACAATTCCTAAGTTAAAGTCTTTTGAGTCTATTGTCTTATTATATCCATCCTCTGCGATCACTTTAAGATTTTTACAGTCTATATTTAAATTACTTTTAATAGTGCCTAAGGAAACTCCTTCATAGAGCATCTCTTTTCCTAAATGTGGGTCCCGGGTTTTTATTGAAGTTTTTTCCATATCCATCAGTTCTTCTAATGTAAAACTCTTCTCATTTCCATTGTACTCTATAACAAGAATCTTTTCTTCCTCTGTTCTGAGTTTAAAAAAAGATACAGTTGCGACTACAGCTAAAACTATTATTAAAACTCCTATTTTTCTAATTTCCATATATTCACCTCTTTTAATATTTTTAAAACTCCTGTTCCAATTATGGCTGAAAATAATGCCATTAAAGTTCTTTCAAAAGAATACTGTACAAGAATAGCGGAAAACGCTGCTTTTGTTGGGCTATAAAGAAGGATAAACATAAGATTTCCTGCCATGTGATCCGTTAAAAGTGCACAGAATGAGATAATAAAGAATTTTGGAAAAAGATTTTTATCAAGAGAGGATAAGTTTCTGCCAAAGATCACGATCATAAAGAGAGCAAGAATATGCAGATATGGAAAATAATAGAGTTCAACTCCTACATCTGTAATATACCATAATGTTACAAGAGATCCTAAAAGCAGAAAAGATAATTTCCATTTTTTATGAGAAAGAAGCCCTGCATTAAGAGCTCCAAGAGTTGGAGGTATGAATGTTAAAAATCCAAAAACAGCACCATAGGGTGCTATCGTTTCCCCGATCAAAGCGCCCACAAGAGCGGCATATCCTCCAACAAAAGGCCCGAGAAGTATGCCTATTAATGGCATAATTATCGCACCAAAGGATATAACTTTACCCAGTCCGAATAAAGGTATCGCAGGAAAGAATCCTGCTACTGCCATAAATGCAGCCATTATCCCCGCTAAAGCAATCTTGTGCTGTGTAGTTTTATACATCGCAATGTTATAATCTACACAGTTTAAAAAGTTTATGGTAGCATTTTAAAATCCTTCCTCCAATCTTCTACATGGACAGCTATCTAACGATAGAAAAACTTGCAAGAGTTATAACAAACATAAAAAAATCAAAGTTCGTAGCATCGTTAAAAAATGTAAAAAATGAAAAGGAAGCTAAGAATTTCATAAACGAGATAAAAAAAGAGTTTAAAGATGCTTCTCACAATCCGTATGCCTATGTTGTAAATGATATTTTCAATTCTTCTGATGATGGAGAGCCGTTGAATACAGCGGGAAAACCTATCCTGGATCTAATTTTGAAAAAGAATTTAAAAAATGTTGTTATAGTCGTCACAAGATACTTCGGAGGGATAAAATTGGGGATAGGAGGGTTGATACGTGCATACAGGGAAGCTGCATTAAATGGCATTGAAGCTTCTGACATTGTCGAAAAGTTTTACGAGGAAGAGACCTCTTTTTTTGTAGATTATGAATTCTTCGGAGACATTAACAAGATGATCCAAAAATATCACTGCAAAATTCTTGAGAAAAAAATGGAAAATAAAGCTTTTTTTAAAGTATCAGTCAAGAAAAGAGACAAGGAAAATTTTTTAAATGAGATATTAAAAAAGACGAAGGGGAATGTAACAATACAAAAGAATTATATCACAACAAAAGAAAAAAATTAAAGAGGACACGTTATGCCCAATTTTTCCTGGATATCTTCACAGCACTTCAGAGCTTTTAGAAGTTCGTTGTTCGCGTAAATAGAGTTGCCAGTTGTATTTGCATTGTTTATGTGTTCCTGCATTTCATCTAAGAGATTTTGCACATCTCCAGGAACATCTTCTGGTAAATTTTCCTCAATGCATCCCAGACATGTGTTCACCTGTCTCAAATGATAATTCTTTACTGGCATGAAGGCTGCTATTGGGTTTGCAAAGAGTTCTTCTTCAAGTACTGCTCCGTATATATCACGTGGCCAAGTCCTGCTATCTTGCCAGACAACGATGTTATCATAGATCGCTGGATCCTGTTGAAGATTATTAGGATAGGTGGCTATTGGAAACACTGTATGCGTTGAGAGATTACAGCCGTATATATCATAATTACTAGGTAATCCCGCAGGACCATGTACCCAGACGACTATGTTTCCGTAGATCGCTGGAGCGTATTGGCACATTGTATCTGTTGTTACCTGAAACTCTGTACTCGTTGATAGATTATAGCCGTATATATCAGAGTTAAGTAGTCCATTTCTGTAATCTTGCCAGACGACTATGTTTCCATAGATATCTGGAAGGTATTGACTATTAATGTCTGTTGTTATCTGAAACTCTCCTATATCATCTAATGTTCCGTATATGCCATCTGGTCCCATATCATAGCCATATATATTGGGATCTAGTGTACCATTTCTGTCATCTCGCCAGACGACAATGTTTCCATAGATCGCTGGACGCATTTGATCATTTGTAGCTGTGCATATAGGAAACTCGCCAACATCGTCCCCTGTTCCAAATATCCCATCTGGTCCCATGTCATATCCGTATATATCCCGATTTGTTATACCACTTCTATCATCTGCCCAGACGACGATGTCATCATAGATCGCTGGACTCTGTTGCCAATGTAGATGTGTACATATAGGAAACTCTGTATGTGTTGAGAGGTTATAACCGTATATATCAGGATTTACTCCTGGATTATTTCTGTCATCATTCCAGACGACGATGTTTCCGTAGATATCTGGTTTCACTTGATCGTTTGGGTCTGTACATACGGGAAACTCTCGTATTCTATAAGCTGAAATCACTGCAACCAAAGAAACTAACACCATTATCACTATTATTAAACTCTTTATTTTCTTCATATTATCACCATTATTTTTGATTACTCTATATTTATATGAAATATAAAAAGTTTTCGGCAGTTAGTAGTATATAACAATAACCCAAAATAAACACAGTAAAGTTTAGAATTCATCATCTCTAGTTAGTTCATCAAATGAGCAAAGTTAAGTTTTTAATAATCAAGAACAATATAATAGTATGGAACTGTATCTAATTTTACTTTGTATAGGAATTATTTTTATTGTCTGTTTTTATTCATACTCCAAGAAGAGGAATGTGAAGGAGATTCGGAAAGATTATCCGATTCTAAAAAGTAATATACAATCTTTGAAGAGTTGTAAATGTAAATATGATCCCGATATGAAAATAAGGCTTCATTTCTTGAGAGACGAGAAAAAATACAATGAAACGATTTCTACTCTCAAAGATAAAGTTTATGAATTGGGCATATTATTCAACAAAATGAGGTATGCTATAGAAAGGACGAAGTTCGGAGAGTTTCTTACTGCTTCTGATCTTTTTAAATCTATAATTGAAGATAAAGATATAAAACAATGCAAAAAATATAGTGAGATAGAAAAGGAAATAAAGGATTTCAAATCCCTAAAAACGGAAATAGAGGCTCTTATGCAGGATTTACTAGATAGATCTATTAGACTAATGGATAGATAAAAATAAATATAAAAAAGGAAAAACAAAAAATTTCAGTGTTTCCTTTGTACCTTGAAGATTTCCTACTTATCTCTGTACTTTCATTTAAATAGTTTTCGATCATCACTCAAAATTTCTCTGTCTTAATATCTCGTAAATAAGAATACCTGCTGCTGTAGAAACGTTGAGAGATTCGATCTTTCCTCTTCTCGGAATTTTTATAAGAAGATCACATTTCCTTTTTAAGATATCTCTCATCCCTTTCTGCTCTTCACCAAGTATAAGAGCTACAGGTCCTCTTAAATTCTTTTCAAAGCATCTTTCTCCGTTTATATCCGCTCCTATAATCCAGATCTTTTTCTCTTTGAGTTTTTCTATTGTTTTAGAGAGATTATCTACAAGTACAACATTCGCATGCTCTAAAGCACCTGCAGAACTTTTCCATACAGTCTCGGTGATCTTTGCAGAGTTTCTTTTTGGAATTATAACTGCATCTAAGTTAAAAAACTCGCAGGATCTTATAATAGCCCCAAGATTTCTAGGATCTTTTATCCTATCCAGAACAATGAAAAAAGAATCTTCAGAAAATCTGAGATCTTCAAAATTTATATACTCCTTAGGAGATATGAAAGCAATGACCCCCTGATGTTTTTCACCAAATCTATCAAGTACTCTCTTTTCTACTTTTGAGATAAGTATCTTCTTTTCATGAGCAATTTTTAAAATCTCCTCAAGTTTTGAGTCTTTGGCTACAAGTAGTTTGTTTATCTTCCCGCCACTTTTTAAAACTTCCATCACAGCTCTTCTACCGAGTACCATATCCATATCTTATTATACTTTCATAAGTTTAAAACTATTGTTAATAAGAAGATGATAAAATGAAAATCCTGAAAGTTAATACAGGTGCACATGGGGATATGGTAAATATCACAGATGAAGTAATAGATTTCATTAAAAAAAGTAAAAAAGAAGATGGAGCTGTACTAATATTTGCTAAGGGTTCAACAGGTGCGATCACAACAATAGAGTATGAACCTGGACTGAAGAAGGATTTTCCGAGAGTTATGGATAAAATTGCTCCCTACAAAGATTATTATGCACATCATGAAACATGGCACGACGATAATGGATCAAGTCATGTTAAATCTGGTATAATTGGACCGAGCTTGGTAATTCCATTTAAGAACAGAGATCTTTTACTCGGCACATGGCAGCAGGTAGTAGTTGTGAACTTCGATACGAAACCTAGAAGAAGAGATGTAATTTTACAGCTGCTTTGAAACAAAAACTTTAAGTACATCTAAATATTATATTATATTGATGTTAAAAGAAGCAGAATTCTATCTTCCTGAGAAAGAGGGTGTTAGATGTCTTCTATGCCCAAGAAAATGTTTTATTCCTCAATCTAAGTACGGTTGTTGCAGAGTGAGAGTAAACAAAGAAAATAAGCTTTACACCGAGATATATGGTGAGGTATCTTCTTTCTGGAAAGACCCAATAGAAAAAAAACCGCTATACCATTTTTATCCTGGCAGCACAGCTTTTTCCATAGGTACTATAGGATGTAATTTTGCATGTGATTTCTGCCAGAATTACTCTATATCGCAAAAAAAAGCATCCACAAGATATTTTTCCCCTGAAAATATTGTGAAAATGGCTAAAGATACGGAAGGAATAGCTTTTACTTACAATGAACCTACAATATGGTACGAGTTTGTATATGACACAGCAAAGCTTGCAAAGGAAAACGATCTTTATACTGCAATGGTAACGAATGGATACATAAATGAAGAGCCATTAAAAAAACTGGTGAAATATATGGATGCCTTTAATATAGATGTGAAAGGAGAGAAAGATTTTTATGAAAAACTATGTCATGCCCCATTTTATGACGTATTCAACTCTGTAAGAACAGTTTTTGAAAATGACAGGCATGTGGAAGTTACAAATTTAATCATACCTGGATGGAACGATAAAAAAGAGCAGATAGAAGATATATGTAAAAAACTCTATGAGATAAGCCCTGAGATCCCCATCCATTTTACAAGATTTTTTCCTCATTATAAAATGACAAATATAAAACCAACGCCTTTGGAAACGTTAGAAATGGCGGAAAAGATTGCAAAGAAAACAGGATTGTACTACGTTTATTTAGGTAATGTGTGGGGAAAACCTGACATAACGTACTGCCCAGAATGCGGAGAGGTACTGATAAGAAGGTTTGGGTTTGATGTTCTGGAAAATAGAATAAAGAACGGAAGATGCAAATGTGGAAAAAAGATATATATGAAAGGATAGACTCAAATCATGAAAGATTTTTTTAATCCGAATATTTTTATTTTTACGTATATCTTTTTTGTATTTACGGGCTTAATTTTTAAAACAAGATATCTGGATTATTCTTTAAATCCATTGATGTTCTTCTATATTTTTTGCGGTCTCTTCTGCTTTTATATCGGAACAAAAATAAATTTGAAGATAAAAAAAGAGTACATTCTATTTATAATTTTAGTTTTATTATTTTATTACAGTTTTATTCTATATTCCTACTATGCGTTTTTAATAGTAGCTCCTGTATTTTTTATACTGAAATTAGATTTTAAAAAATACTCAAAACTATTTTATTTTCTGGGAGTAGCGCTACTCATCATCAATTTTATTTACATACGAGATGTCCCACTCTTCAATCCTGATTTGAGAAGAAAAGCCTTGACAATCTTTTTTGTTTGCGGATACTCTCTTTTGTTCATAGGATTCAATTTTCAGACATTGAAAAAATTCAGCCCTAAACTTTTTATACTTGCATTTTTTATCTTGTTTCTTTATGGTTACAGAACATATATCTTAATTCTTATTTTATCCACAGCAATAATCCTTTATTATAACAAAGAGATCAAATCTAATCTATGGCTTTTTGTTCTTGCACTTATATTTTTTATCGTTCTGAATATTGCATTTTTAAGTTTTACGTCTCAAAAATGGAAGCTGGACTTTTTGAACCTTATATTCCATAGGATTTCGTATACAGTTTATGTTTTGAATCTAATAGTTGAAAAATCAGGATTCTTTGGGTATTACCATGGTCTCTGGCTTCATCCCATTACAGGGGATATTGTAGGAAAGATCGTTCTTGGATATGAACACAATACTACTTCTACTATTTTAGGTCCCTTAATACTTGATTTCGGAATTATCGAAGTTCCTATAATGATATTTTTTGGAAGTGTACTGGCTACTGTAAGAAAAAAAATGAAGAATTTGAAAAAGGCAATACCATACTATTCTATCCTGCTATCGATAACATTATTATGTGTAGAAATATCCCCTATCCCCCTGATTATATTTCCTTATCTTATTGCGCTGTATAAAATCTCATAAACTTGCTAGATACATGAATATACTGGCGACAAGAGGAACAAAAAAGTTGTCATCTATTATTATTCTCGAAAAAAGTCTCTGATTACCTCTAGTATTCTCAAAAGGAAGTGCTTCCACAAGCATCCCCGATATACTCCCGGCAAAAGCTATCTTTAATATGTAACTAAACTCCTTGACAGGTGAAATGAAACTCAAAATTAATAGAGCGTACAAAAAAGAAGCTGCAAAGAATCCTAAACTTCCTTCATAAGTTTTATTCTTGTCTATCCAGTGCTTATGCTTCCCAAGATTTTTACCTATTATCGTAGAAAATCCATCTCCTAACGCCATAATACCGATACACATAGCTGAAATGTAAACAGGGAAGAGAAAAACGCAGAGCTCTATCGCTACAATGTATATTAATGGTCCGACAAGAATCCCGTATCTATAATCTTCTTCTCTCGCCATGAACTCAAATCCTTTCTTCCAAAGACCTTTTGGCCTCCAGAAAAAAATCACAAGAATTGCCATAACCGGTGGAACACACAGTGCCTGGTTTTTTGTTAAAAACAATGGATAAATAGACCAGAATCCCATGAAGATATGAACAAACTGCCTTTTATACTCCTCTCTGGTCATCATGATAAAAAATCTATAAAATTATATTTAAATGTTTTTACCATCAACCGTATATCTTTTTCAGATCAATTTTCTTCTCCTCTATTTTGGATTTTTTAAGGTTCACGATAACTATTAAAAGAAGTATTATTGCCAAAAATATGTCAACTTCGTATCCAAAGAGGTCTACTATGATACCTGAGAGGAAATTCCCTGTAAGTAGCCCAAGAAAGTAGAAAAAATTAAAGGCTCCGAAAGCTCCTCCTTCTCTATCTTTTTCGGCTGTCTTTGACATGTAAGAGAAAGAAGGTATGATGATATAAGACCACGTAATACCGAGAACAGCGTAGATGAGTATTATCCCAACAGCGATCTCCTTATAAATTATCAAAATAGCCATTAAAAGAGACAGAACTGCTCTACTCAATATTCCATACTTTAGAGTCCTCAAAGTTCCTTTTTTATAAATCTCTCTTCCTGTCCGTTGATACATCAAAGCTGATGTCGAAGAATGCATAAAAGCAGCGAAAAAACAAATACTCGATCCAACTCCAAGCATTTTTAAATATGGAACTATTGGGGTAAATATCAATCCCGATGCTATTAAAATTAGAAATGTAGAGATTAAAAAAGAGTTAACCTTCTTATTTTCTGTTAATCTTATGACAGGAAGATGTATAAGATAGTTCGGGATATACCTCGTTCTTTCCACTATTTGAGTGAGACGTAATTTGAACGTTCTCCTATTTATATGTATAGGCCTCTGTTTTAAGTATTTAAATCCTAAAATCAGTGATATCGCAGATATAACGCTATTTAAGAGAAATAAATTTTGAATAGAGACAAAAAATAAAGTTATTGCTCCAATTCCCAGTCCCATTACCCATGCCCATCCTCCTATTTTGTTGAATTTTCCTATAGCATCATCCCAGTAAAACTTGTTTGTACTGCGAAGAATATAAACTGTTGTTACGGGTATTTCAGCTGCGATAAAGAATGCAAAGAATGTCTGAATTAATATAACCTCATAAAGATTGAAAGCCATCGATAATAAAAGATATGATAAAAATGTTCCTGTAAATCCGATCAGGATACATGTTTTTCTCTTCTTAAATTTATCAGATATTTTCCCCCAGAAAACTGTTCCAAACATTGAAACTGCTGTGTAAAGTCCTAAAACTATACCTACTTCTTTGGCTTTCCCTCCAAGCTCTACAATCAGCAAGGGAAGAAGTACGGACGTACATCCCTGGGCTATTTTAAACGGTACAAAAATATAAAAGAATTTTTGAGATTTCATCAGATCACAGGAATCTTTCTTCTTTTTCTCTTTCAAAGACTGTAAGCTCCCACGATTCGCCTTTTATAAGTTTCAACTCTGCTTCGCATTCGTCACACTGGATAATCTTACCCTGTCTCAGATGATACACTTCCACTGCATGTTTGCATACTGGACATTGGAGTTTCATTGGATCACCTCAGGTGTTTTGATCGTTCCCTTTATAAAGCTTACTATTGAAAGGTTTTTCATCAGATCACTCATACCCCTTATCTATGACTCCTATTATCTCATCTGCAGTTTTTTCTCCGATTCCTTTTACTTTCATCAAATCTTCTTTTGATGCTGTGAAAACATTTTTCACACTTTTAAAATGTTTCAGAAGTCTTTCAGCCAATGTAGCTGAGACATGAGGCAGTCCCTCTATTATGTACCTCTGGTTTTCTTTTATGTCCATGATCTTTTTATTCCCTCTTATAGGGATATCTTTTCTCTCTTTCTGCTGTTCCCTTTTTGCTATATCTAATAAAATGAGCATCGTTTCATATGCGTCTTTTGTAAAGATAACATGAACATTAAAATCTAAGATTATAGAAATTATGGCATTTAAAATAGCATTTGCAGAAATTTCATGCTGTGAATAGAGGTCTTCTCCTTCTATGATGAGAATAGGGATCTCATAACTCTCAGAGATATTTTTGATCTGCTGAAATAGCTTTCTGTCCATTAAACTTCTCAAAAAATCTTCACAGCTTTTTCTTTCCACACATACTTTCTCAGAAAGAATATAATCGCCTACTGGAAGATTTTTCTGCTCTAAGAGGCAATGAGAAGACAAATATTTTACTACCGGACTCTTTTCTCTGTAATCTACTATTATTTTAACAAAATCTTCAATTTTTGTCTGTTTTTCTATGTATTCTTTTTTCTTCAATTGATTTTTCATCTGCAAAAGAATTTTATGCATCTTCTTTTCCTTCGCCCTGGAAACCCAGAAATACGCTTCATCTCTCGTCTTTCCGGTAAACAATACGATTACTTTTCCTGCTTTTCTTCTTCCTGTTCTCCCTCTCCTCTGAATAGTCCTTATCTCCGAAGGTACAGGCTCGAAAAATAGCACTAAATCAACGCTAGGTATATCCAATCCTTCTTCCGCTATTGATGTCGCCACAAGAATGTTGTATTCTTGATTCCTGAATTTTTCCAAGATCTCTTTTTGGTTTTTCTGTGTCAATCCTTTGTCTCCAAGTTTGGAACTCTGCCCAACGAACCTAATTGCTCTTGCTCCTTCTATATCGTTTAAAATATCAACTATTTTCTGCGCAGAGTCTCTGTACTGGGAAAAGACGATTATATTCTTGCATCTTTTTATCTCTTCCTCTATTATCTCCCTCAATTTTCCATATTTTGGATGTCTTGTTTCTATAGTTTTTGCGAGGTTTAACGCTTTTTTTATAAGTTCAGAATTAATTATTTCCTTTGCGGATTTTGCTTTCTGGTGTTTCAATCTCTCGAAATAATCCAAAAAAGGTATAATTCCCTGGGTTTCGAGAAGCTCCATCCCATGCTGAATTTTGATGGCTGAAGACTGCGCCATTATCCCTATGAAATACCTTTTATCCATCTTCCCATAGCTCTTATTCATATCTTTCCTTATTCGTGTTCCAAGCTCCAAAAGGCCTTTTTTAGATATCCCCAATGATGCACTCCTCAAGAAACCTATATTATGAAGAATTTTAAGTTTATTCTCTAAATATTTTTCCAGGTATTTCCTTACTTTTTTATACTCCTCAGGAAAATCTACCTCGATCCACTCAATATCTATATCCTGAATATACTTTTTTATGTCAGGAGAATTGTCTGTTCTCACCTCTATGTTTTCAATAAAAAGATTATCCAGTACCTCATTTATCTTATCTTTTTGACTTCCCGGGGAAGCTGTAAGTCCTATTATCAGAGGATTTTTTCCTTTTTCCATGTATTTCTTTGCTATAAAGACATACGCATAATCGCCTATAGATCTATGTCCTTCATCAAATATGATCATTGAAACATTCTCAAGATCCAATCTTCGAGAGATTATATCGTTCTCTATGACCTGTGGAGTTGCAAATATTATTTTTTTATCCTTGTAGAGATCCTTTCTTGTAGATGGTGCTACGGTACCTGTAAAAAATTCCATTTTACCTATATTCAGAGCATCGGAAAATGTCTGGAAATGCTGCATGACGAGAGGTTTTGTAGGCGCTAAAAAGATTACCTTCCCGTCATGCTTCTGGAGCCTGTAAACCGTCAAAAGTGCAGCAATTATAGTTTTCCCCAGTCCTGTAGGAAGAACTACCATAGAATTTTTTTCTCTGCAACTGTCGACAATTGTTTCCTGATATACTCTTGCCATGACTGTATCTTTTTTAACAAGAGGATGATCGATGAACTCCATATCTTGTATTCTCAGTTTTTATATAAAAATATGATGGAAAGATCTGTTCTGAAGGTATAAACCTTTATAAAGAAAAAAAATAAGGATTTTTAATGAAAATTCTGGCTTTGATCCCCGCGTATAATGAAGAAGAGAGGATAGGAAAAGTAGTAAATAAAACGTTAAAATACTGTGATGTCATTGTAATAGACGACGGTTCCATGGATGATACTGGAAAGAGAGCTGAAGAAAAAGGAGCTTTTGTAATAAAGCATGAAAAAAACAGGGGAAAGGGAGATGCATTGATTACCGGTTTTAACTATGCCTTGAAAAATAATTATGATATTATAATAACTCTGGATGCTGATGGGCAGCACGACCCTTCCGAGATCCCAAATTTTTTAAAAAAAATAGATAAATACGATATTATTATAGGAGCAAGAGATTTTAAGGAAATGCCCTTTCCTAGAAGGATCTCAAATACTATAACTACATTTTTATTGTCCCTGCGAACGCATCAAAGTATAGGAGACAGTCAATCCGGGTATCGATTGATAAAAACAGATGTTCTTAGAGGATTGGATTTTAAGACAGAAAGATTTATCCTGGAATCAGAGTTACTTGTAAGAGCAAAATGCAGGATTGGAAATGTCAGAATAAAAACTATCTATGCAGGTGAGAAAAGCCACATAAATAATTTAAGGGATACGATAAAATTTATAAAATTCTTAATACAAAGTTTATCATGGTGAAAACGATCGATAATGAAAAGATAGCTAAATTGCTTCTTTCTGGAGCGAAGATGACAGATAAACACTGCAAAAAATGTTCTTATCCTTTATTTGAAAAAGATGGAAAAATATTCTGTATAAATTGTGGATCGGAAACGGAAGAGGATATAATAAATGAGAAAATAGAGTTTCTCTATAAAAAATTAAAAGACGCAGAAGAGGTAGAAGAAATAGAAAAAATAGGAAGAGCTATAGAAACTCTGAAAAAAATAAAATCATTTTAATTTTTCTACTATTCCTTTGTCTGCCTCTACCTTCAATTTATCTCCAGTTTTTATATTTTCTATATCAATTTTATCGATGCACGGGATACCAGCAAGTATGACACCAGTAGCCACAATAGTCTCTGTTTCCTTGTTTATTATCGCCTTTGGTGCGACTCCATTCATTTTTAATCCGTATATAACATAGGAACCGACAGTGGATCCTTTTCCACGTGGAAATACCAATATTTTATCTTTGACGCATTTCCCTTCAAGTTCGTGTCCTTTTTCTATTACAATTCCTGTTTTCGCATCTATCCCTCCATAAAATCCTATGGGCTCCTTTGATACAATAGCTTCTCCTTCTGCAGTTCCAAGACTTATCATTCTTCCCTTCATCACATCACCCCCTTTATTAACTCATCAATGTTATTAAAAACTACCTTCTGTTTACAGAATCCGGGTAAATAGTTTGCAGCCTTTCCTGAGTTTACTCCTGTAGTCTTGTATCCCATTTTTTCTATGGGTGATACTACCATGCACGTATCACATACTATCTTTCCTCCCGCTTTTTCGATTATATCTGTATACCCCATAATAGTTGCTGTTTCTTTCATGGCCTTTGATGTGCATATCCAGAGGGGCTTTGATAACTTCTTTCCTCTGAGTTTTTCCGCTACTGTTGCTATCTCACGAAGGGATGCGTGAGGACATCCTAGAATTACAATATCAATATCTTTACCGGTATTTAATTTCTCATACGTTTCCTTAATTTCTTTACTGGTAACATCTATATTCTCCAATCCCTTTGTCTCCATGATTTTTGCTTCTGGTGTGAGATTTTCCGCATGGTACAACGCTACAGCTCCAGAAGCTGCCATTGCAGCTCCCAATGCTTTCAAATTATCTGTGTTTGCATCTTTTATTCCTTTGAAGTATGGAATTTTGTTTTTAACAAGTTTGCCAACATGGTATCCTAAAGCTCCAAAATCTGAGTTGCATTTAAGCTCTGCACCCACATTTATGACTATATTTGGTTTTCTATTCTCGTTGAGATGCAATCCGTAATTTGGTGTAACGCCGCATAATGCAGCTGCTAACGCTGACGGTCCTCCTTCTCTGTTTGTTCTCGCGCCTATTACAGAATTAGAGAAGGATACTGCAGAGGACTCTGACCATGCGATGTGTTCCCCAAACCTCGGTAAGTTCCCAGCAAGATATGGTGTGCATGTTGCTGTCACAACTATCCCCATCTTTTTGAATGCATTCATGATTCTTATCTGGTTTCCAGCAAAATCTTCTGGAAATCCAAGCTCTTTCCAGTTTTCCATGTCCATTCCAGCAGGGTTTAGAAATGTTAGAACTTTAACCTTAGCTCCTTTCTCTGCAAAATCTTCAAGAAAATCTCTTCCAGGATCGCCTATGGATTTGTAAGATACTCCAGCTACCTGGACGGATCCTACTTGTATCATTTTATCTGCTCCATAAATATCTCCGAGTCTCACTAGCAAACGAAATACTTTTTCATACACTTCTCCTTTCTCACCATTTAAGATGGATTCTTCTTCTCTTGTCAGATACATGATATCATACTCCTACAATTCTTTACAATCTTATCTATCTCATCTTTTTTAGCATTTTCTATATGTACTCCTCCTACAACTACTATTGTTGTTTTATATTTCTCACGCGCCTTCTCAGCTATAGGTTTTAATACTATATCATCATAATGTCCTTCTAGTCTAATGACACGTGGTGTTTTTTTCGGCTCGCAGATCACTATTCCTCCTATATGGGTCTTTTCTCCTCCACCTAAAATATATAATCTGTCATCTCCAATCTTTTTTTCTTCGAGCCATACCCTGTACTTCCCCTCACCCGACGTAATCATCCGTATCTACCTTTGTATATTTTACCTTCTCGTATTTGCTTGGATCAACGTTAGAAGGTATGGTGGCGTCTATACCTATCTTCGTTGTACGCGTCTTTTTTCCAGGCTCATGCTTTCCTGATGGGTCTAATGAGCTTCCAGGTTGATCCAGATAGATATATAGATCTCTGTCTCCTTGAAACCTTGTCGCTACTGCCCATTCCAATGCATTCGGATCGTATATGTCAACATCTTCATCTACGATCATGACATGCTTCATGCTCCCGTGTCCCTTGAAAGCGGCATCTATCGCTTTTTTAGGATCGCTATCATTTTTCTTTTCTATCTGGACTACTCCATGCAGCCACGAGCCTCCCCCTATAGTCACAAGAACGTTCTTGCATTTTACTACCTTGCTTACTTCATCGTATATCGTAGGCTCCTTTGGCATTCCCATTAATATCTTGTGTTCGAGCCTTCCAGGAATTAAAGCCTGGTACATTGCATCCTTCCTGTGCGTAATACAGTCTACAACAAATACAGGCTCCTTTCTTTCAAAATCTCTTGTTTCTGTAAGATCAACAAAAGGTCCTTCACGATCTACATCTCTTGTGATACGTCCTTCGATAACGAACTCAGAATCCGCAGGCACCTCTAAATCCTTTGTTATGCATTTTGTTAATGGTGTCTCGTCTAATGCGTTAGCGATGGATAACTCGTCTACACCCGGTGGTGGCCCCAATGATGCGGCAATCATTACAGGTATCGAGTTTCCTATACACACAGCTATTTCTAGATCTCCCTCTATCTTATCGTACGTAGTTCTCGTCTGTCTTTTTTTTATAAGTCTCGCAGTAAACTTATTCTTTCCTATCTTCATGAGCCTGTGGTAACACATGTTCCCTCCTGTCTCTGGATCCTTTATTATGGCAACAGATGCTGAAGCATACCTGCCACCATCGCCCGGAAGATGCTTAAGTATAGGGATCTTATCGAGATCCGGATCTTTAACGATTACCTCTTGGCACGGCGCGTTTTTTATTATTTTTGGTTCTTTTGGGTTTCTAAGAGCGTCAACTAATTTAAAAAGTAATTTATCCTTTGTAGTTCCCAATCCCTCTGCTATTATATCTCTACTCGATGTAATCCCGCCGAATACCGAAAAATCGTACCCCTTAACATTCTCAAATATAGTTGGTTTTTCGTTGAGAGAGTACATTATATTTGCTATCTCATAATCTGTAGAAACTTCTTTTTTTATACGTAAAAGTTTTTCTTCTTTTTCTAATAGTTTTAGAAAATCGCGTAAATTCATGAAATCACCCTATTTTTGTCCTTAAAACTTGGAATCCCTCCTTTTCCATAGCAGATGCAACTTTTTCCTGGATTTCTTTCCCTGGTGTTAATGCTACCATACATCCACCAACACCCCCTCCAGTGAGTTTCGCACCCAATGCACCGTTATCTCTGGCAAGTCCCACGAGAAAATTAAGTTCCTTTCCGTCTACCTCTATAGCCTGAAGTTGTTTATGATTTTCATTCATAAGTTCTCCGACACGATTCAGATCATATTCCAGAAGTGCTTCCCTTGCTTTGTAGGCAAGCCCTTCTGCTTCTTTGAATATTTTATTATATTTTTCAGGATATTTTTCTTTTCTTTCCCGCACGCCTGCGACTACTTCCTTCGTATTTGCTACAACTCCGCTGTTTCCCATGACTATCTCAACAGGTTTTTTAATCTTGAGTCTCTCTATTATGTTCTTTTTTCCTCTTTTAAACCATATCAATCCTCCGAAGGTAGCTGCTGTATTGTCTATACCGGAAGGTGTACCCGCAAACGCTTTCTCTCCCTCATATGCAGAGTTATTGATCTCTTCGTCAGATAAATTTAAGCTAAATTCATCGTTTATAGCTCTTACGATAGCAACTAAGTTTGCAGCACTCGCACCGATGCCTGAAAATGTGGGAAGGTTTCCTCCTAATGTTATCTTAATTGGATTTTTCTCTGCATTAAAATTCATATATTCTGTCACTCTTTTCAGAGCCTCCATTTGGTGTGCATACTTCTCTTTTCCGTATCCTTTTGTGCCTTTTCTGTTGTCGATCAACTTAATGCCTTCTCCATTATATCTAACGATCTCTACATCTGTCGTAAGACCGATTGCAGATGCGATCGCTGAAATACCGTGTACCACAAAATGTTCATTAAAAAGAATTACTTTTCCATATCCTTTTCCAAATCCCATATAATGCCTCCTTTATTTTCATGGATATTATACTGAAGTATTCTTTATTAAATTTATCTTAAAACAACAGAGCCGTAACCTACCACCGTACTCGTATCATGAGAGACTTCATAAGATGTGGAGTAATTTAAAATCTCTCCTTTCTTTACATAATCTTTTAATGCGTAAATCATTGAAGAGACGCATCCGTATCCGCACATCGTATACCCTGTATCTACGATCTCATATATCTTTTCTGGATCCAAGTTTATTATCGCATTCAAAACTTCCATGTCCATTTTTTTCATGTTTTCAATAACATTCTCTTTAAAAGGTGTATATCTGTAAGCGTGGCCGTAATGCATAAGGTCACTGCTTGCGATTATCCCAATGCTTCTGTTTTTTATAGCTTTTTTTAATGCTTCTCCCAACTCTCTTGCCGTATCCATATCCTGCATAGCCATACAAATAGGTACAAATTTAACATCTTTTGATAGATACTGAAGAAATGGAAGCTGAACCTCTATCGAATGCTCATAACTATGAGAAGTTTCATCAAAATCCAGAATGTCACATTCTTCTAAAATTTCTTCTGCTATCTGAGAATCTATTCTTATGTTTCCTAAGGGAGTTTCCCACTCTCCTTCCTTCATTACTGCCAGAGGAGATCCCATTCCAGTATGGTTTGGACCTATGATCACAAATGTTTCGGGAAAGCTTTCGGCCAGTGCTTTATAGCTGTAACTTTTTGTTTTTCCAGAGAATATATATCCCGCGTGTGGACACAGAACTCCAATTTTTCCATTATATTTTTTAACTTCAGGCTTTTTTCCGAAAAAATTCTCTATTTCTTTTCTTAGAATATCTGGATTGTGAGGATAAAAACTTCCAGCTACTCTACTTTTTCTAATCATAATATTACTGCGTTTTAAGAGTTTATAAATTTATTTAAAATAAAAAGTATAGAGTAATGTTTCACTGTTTTTATAACTTAACCTCCCACCCTGATCAAAAAAGTTAATCACTTCTTCTCCCTTTCTATCAACCCTTTATTTTCTAGGCCTTTCACAATTCTGCATACTTTGAATTTACTGAATCCAGAAAATTTGGAAAGGTATTTATATGTGTTTCTAAAAATAGAATATGGTGATATAATGGGTAAAAAGATCTGGACAATTTTTGTTTTGTCATTGTTAGTTCTCTGGCCAATTAACGTAGAATCTAATGATTTGCCAGAGATAACGGTCAGTGTAAATCCAAACTTTGAGCTGCTCGCTGTTGTCTACACACTTGCCACAGATGATCCTTTTCCTGTAAACCAAGAATATTTTGATGATCTCATGGAGTATTTTGGAGAGTACAAAGATAATAAAGTCGTGAAAAATATGAAACAGAGGCTTAGTATTTTAGATTCCCGTTCCCTAGAGAATTTCTTTTTCAGACAACAATGGTTGTTATTAGATACATCAGATCCTCCAGAAATGAAATCTGATACAGAAAATGAATTTATTGATCTTTTAAGGGACTTTGCATTAGAAACTGATTTCATGAAGTTTTATAATGACCATCAAAATTATTACCAGGAATTTTACGATTTTCTATACAAAAATACTGCTATAGAAGAGATTCCTTCTTTATTTTACGAATTTTTTGGAGTTTCTATGAGCGAGATGCATATAGAATCCTCTTACAGTCATTTACCATGCAGGCCAAATGCTCCTTGGAGACCTAAAAAAGATAACTCCATTATTGGATATTTTTTAAACAATAAGTGTTATTTGTCCAATGATATCTCAGAGAAAGAGGCAATAATCTTGAACTGGAACTGTTTAGTACTTCACGAGTTTGGGCATTCCACTCAGCCCATGCTGACAAATTACGGAAATATGCGTCAGACATTTTCATACATCTCGGATCCAGCAATCTCAGATATGAGACAGGGATGGGAATACATAACAATAGATCATTCTTATATTGAACCTTTTGTAGCATGGGGTTTAGATCAGATTCATGGTGAGCCTTGGGGCGAATTGTATGTT
>Ga0315552_1000026_pt1 | contig 89527 bp, 86 predicted proteins | sample SalMarSW160170MG_2_FD_203102 | JGI IMG/M metagenome (GOLD analysis project Ga0315552, IMG submission 203102) | Salt marsh sediment microbial communities from the Plum Island Ecosystem LTER, Massachusetts, United States - Salt Marsh Sediment SW1601-70 ...
TCTATGAGCTTGGCAGCAACTTACAGTATAACAGTTGTTGGGCAGCAACCGAAATCGGGCTTGATGGCCGCTTATACAGTGGAACCGTTACTGGCATGATGTGCCTTCATCCTGAGGCTTCATAGTCGAGATGGTATCTAAATAACCGTGCCATAATTGCCCTGCTCTACCTCAGTTCTTGTCTAAAGTTTCATGATTAGCTATTCCTACTGTAAGTATCATCCCTCCGCTGGAGCCTGTTAATATTATGTCAACTACCTCCTTGTTTTACATGGTTAATAGATGTTAACTTTCTACCATCGTTCAGATATTCGAAAGGAAGTCTAATGACAATATCCTCCCTCACAAAAATCTTTGAACCGATACAAATCAACTCCATGGAGTTGAAAAACAGACTGGTAGTTCCTGCAATGGGTACTAACTTTGCTAACCCCGATGGCACGGTAAGCGAGCACCTTAAGGACTACCTGGTAGCCCGGGCTGATGGTGGCTTTGGTCTGATTATCACCGAGATAACCACTATTAGTCCTTATGGTAAAGGTACACCTAATCAACTCAGCATCTGGGACGACAAGTTTATCCCGGGATTCAAGGATCTAGCCAAGGCAACACATGCTAGAGGAGCAAAAATTGCAGTTCAACTGTATCACCCAGGAAGACAAACTTTTTCGTTCCTAACTGGTCGAACCCTGGTGGCCCCTTCAGCAATTGCCTGCCCTGTTTGCAGAGAAATTCCTAGAGAACTTAGCGTGGAGGAGATCTTGGAGTTGGAGGAACAATTTGCTGAAGCAGCTAGAAGAGCTAAAGAGGCAGGGATGGATGCCATAGAGATTCACGGAGCCCATGGATACCTGGTAGCACAATTCATGTCAGGGTATGCCAATCGCCGGTCAGACGCTTATGGGGGAGATCTGGAGGGGCTGTTACGCTTTCCCACCGACATTATCCACAAAATCAGGCAAAAGGTGGGACCTGACTATCCCATCATCTTCCGTTTAAGTGGGGACGAGAGAGTCGCTGGTGGAAGAACCATTCAGGAAACCAAGACAATAACTCCCCTTTTAGAGCAAGCTGGGGCGAACGCCTTCCATGTGTCCACCGGTGTCTACGCTAGTTTCAATTATATAATCGCTCCTATGGCAATCTCCCCTGGCTACAATGTGAATGCTGCTGCCGAGGTGAAGAAGGCTACCTCCGTGCCAGTCATTGCTGTAGGTAGAGTTAATGACCCCCGTATGGCTGAAGAGATTCTGAAAGAGGGTCAAGCTGACTTGGTTTCCATGGGACGAGCATCTTTAGCAGATCCTGAATTGCCAAAGAAAGCAGCAGGGGGAAATTATGAAGATATCCGATGGTGCATTGGTTGCAACCAGGGTTGTATAGATAGGCCTCTTCATTCCAGGAAAGCAGGCATATCCTGTCTGGTTAATCCCTCGGTGGGAAAGGAAAGGGAGATGGCATTTACTCCAGCTTCTCGAAGCAAGAAGGTTCTAGTTGTGGGAGGAGGCCCTGGTGGTATGGAAGCGGCTCGTGTCGCGGCTTTAAGAGGCCACGAAGTTTACCTGTATGAAAAGGAGGAAAAACTAGGAGGTCAATTCAATCTTGCTGCTGTTCCTCCATACAAGCAAGAAATTACTAAGATACTAAATTACTTGAGCACCCAGATTACAAAGGCGGGAGTAAAGATAATCTTAGGTAAAGAAGCAACTGAAGAAACCATTGATGACCTTCAGCCTGATGCAATAATAATCGCTACAGGAGGAACTCCTGTCATTCCTGACATTCCAGGGATAAAAGAGGAGGGGGTGGTCACAGCTTTTGACATCTTGGGGGGCAAAGTGATACCGGGACGCAGCATTTTGGTAATAGGAGGAGGTACGGTAGGCTGTGAGACAGCGGACTTTCTAGGACAAATCATGGGATGCAGGGTAACTTTGGTGGAAGCGCTACCCAAGGTTGCACAGGATGTCGGGGCTGCGACAAGGTATTTCCTTCTTCAAAGGCTTGCCCAGGGAAAAGCAAGCATTATTACCTCCGCCTTGGTAAAAAGGGTTGTTAAGGATGGAGCAATCCTTGAGCGAAATGGCAAGGAAGAAACGCTTTCAGGCTTTGACACCGTTGTTCTGGCGATGGGAGTTGCTCCCGTAAACGGACTTGCTGAAAAAGTCCGAGGTAAGACAAAAGAAATGTATGTTATCGGTGATGCTAAACAGCCTCGAAAAGCTCTGGACGCTATCGCCGAGGCCGCAGAAATAGGTCGCAAGGTCTGATTCCTGCAAAGTGTAACTGATGCACTATGTGCGAAGAAACAACGTGCGATATTTGTGGAGGCTAAACAGGGTCTTGATTGCCCCCTCAAGCGTGGGATATACCGGAAATCCCCTGCTCTCAAATTCTTTCTTAACCATCAGGTGGCATTTCCTATCCTCTTCGTCTTCTGAATAAGTTTCTAACGAAACACAGATCATTACAGGCTTCTTAATTTCATCTCGGGCATACTCGCACCCATCCATCATAAAGCCAATGACTTTCCTCACAAAGCCCTCGAGTTCTTCAGCCAATACTTGCTTCCAATATTTCAACTCATCGATATGTAACACCAGTGAATGTATGTTTTCATCAAGAGCTATAGCCTTAATGGTATCTTGAAGGGCTGATGACCTATAATATAGCGGCCAGGCGTCTAAGGGGTTCATGATACTTGTTCCTGCCACTGGCACTAGTTTCTCTAGTTTTCTCAGTGTTTTCTCCCCGAATTGAGGAACCTCTAATCCTGCCTTTACACAGATATCGGTTTCCAGCACACTAAAACCACCAGAGTGAGTAATAATTGAAACTCCTTTTCCAGAAGGGAGAGGTGAACAGCTAATTGCTAAGATGGTATTCACCAATTCCTCAAAACCTTCTACTTGAACTACACCCGCCTGTTCAAAGAATGCTCTCCAGATTTGGGGAGAACCAGCTAAGGAACCAGTGTGAGAGGCTGCTGCCCTACTGCCATGCTCTGTTACCCCTCCCTTTAATGCTACTACTGGTTTTTTACTTGCGGCTTTCTTCAGTGCTGATTTAAGACGTCTCCCGTCTCTTATACCTTCGATGTATAACGCTATGCTTTTTGTTTCATCGTCTTCTGCCAAATATTCCAGAAAATCGGGACAATCCAGGTCTATACCATTCCCATAACTGATTACCTTGCTAAACTTGATGTTCCTTATCTTTCCAATGTCTAGAAATAAATCGGCAAATGTTCCGCTTTGCGAAATGACTCCAACAGGTCCCTCTTCAGTTGATGCCTCGGGGTTAAAGGATAATCCCGATTTAGGGCAATAGATTCCCAAGCAGTTCGGACCGATCAGTCTAATTTTGCCCTTCGTTATCTCCTTCAGTTCACCCTCTAATTTTATCCTTTCTGCTATCCCGGTCTCGCTGAAGCCTGAAGAAAAAACATGAGCTATCTTTACCCCTTTCTCGATACAGTCCTTCAATACTTGAGGGATCAGCAATGCTGACACTGCTATGACAACGTAGTCAATTTGCTCTTCGATGTCCAGGATGCCTGGATAACATCTCTTGCCAAAAAGTTCCTTGTGATTTGGATTGACCAGGAACAGATTGTCTTTTGTCTTTTTTGTCTTCGTTAGGCTTCTTGTGAAACCATCGGTCTGCGATGCTCCTATTACCGCAATAGACCTGGGGTTAAAAATATAGTCGAAGTCCTTTAGCACCTTTGCTCCTGTAGTAAGCTTATCGTTATCCTGCTATCTAGATTAAGAATTAAGTGGGCTCGGCAGGATTCGAACCTACGACCAACCGGTTATGAGCCGGCCGCTCTGCCGCTGAGCTACGAGCCCATAAAAGCGGGAGACCTGACCCACTCTTGTTTCCTTTCGGATATCGATAGAAGCTTAACACATTTAGACGCTACTGGGAATTGCAGCCCGTTGAGAATTCGGGGTCTTAAGGCTATCCCTAAATCATCTTAAATTCCCGCAAGCCTATGGGATACTCTCTCTTCTGTTATCCCTAATCTAACCGCAATGTCTTTCTTCTCTAAACCTTCTTCTGTTAAACTAAATATGTCCCTTGTCTGCTTACCCTTTTCCCTTTTCCTATCCGCTATCTCCGTTAGATAATCCAGGTTGTGTATAGGTTTTGTCTCTATAACCTTACTTGTTTCAAACTGTGAGAAAACCTTTTCTCCTTCTTCAGTTCTAACTATAACAGTTGACCATCCTTTTGGAGAGCCATCGCTTCCAATTGATATGTCTGCTAATTCACTGGCGAAATCCTCGCAAATAAGGCAGTGTTTAGGCACGCAACTCTTTACCTCAGTTATGGGAAAAGATAATCTCTTGCTACTTGCATATACATTGAACTCCTCTGAAACATCGAACTTGTCTATCTCTTCAATGTTTAACCCCTTTTCCCTCATCTTCCCTTGCATGCAGTGGTATTCGTAATTTTCACGGCAAAACAAACCTATGGTAAGTTTTATTGCAGAGGCTAGCGGCAGGCCTGTATGTTGAAGGTATCTTATAGACTGGATATGGCAGGGTGAGCCTACAACACAAATTTTGCTGAGACCGTGATCTACAACAGCAGCTCTAAGTTCCTTTAGTATAGGGGTTATCCCATATTTAGTCATTGCTGAGGAAATAATCTCACCTCTGGTTTTTGCTATAAAGGTTATAGGCATCCACCCATCTCTTCCAACAACCAAAGCTCCATCTATGAGATTTTCGTTTAAGGCGTAAATCAAGAGCGAGGTTACGATTCCACCGTCCTGACAGGCTTTTTCTATGCTCTGTTCTGTTGTTCTTGCAGCCAGAAGGCGTTTATATATCCCGATACTCCTCTTTTCCCCCCAACCCAAAATGCGCGCCTCGATGTCCTGAATCAAGCCTCGCCTGAGCATATAGCAAGCATCGTAGCATGTGCTACAGCCTACGCAATCCAGTGTCCTTTTGGGCCTCTTCGGCTTTCCATCAATAAACTTAATATGAGAATTGGGGCAGGCTAAAATGCATGCCCCACAAACTGTACATATACCACTGTCTATTATCTGTGCTTCTAAATCTTCATAACTCGGCATATTCCATATGTAGTATCACAAGGGCGGCGCTTTCAGCTTCGGTTTGGTTGAGCTTTAATCCTTCAGCAGTCCTGCCTTCTTCATCTTGGCTACCTCCTCCTCCCGTAATTGCCTCTTGAAAAGCTTTAGAGTTACAGTGAGAGGCAATTCTTTCCTGAACTCAACGAACTTGGGAACAGCGTAGGGCGGGAGTTTCTCCTTGCAGTGGCTAATTATATCGTCAGCGGTTACCTTTCCCTCTTGTTCCTCCTTTAACCTTATGAAAGCTTTTATCCTTTCGCTGCCGGGACGTTCAACATCTGGGATTCCAATCGCCACGGCATCGGCGACCGCTGGATGTTCATAAAGCACGTCGTCAACCAGCCTGGTATAGACTTTTAGGCCGGAGATATTTGCCATATCTTTAACCCGGTCTGTGATGTAGAAATAGCCGTCTTCATCCATTTTTACGACATCACCGGTAGGAAGCCAGCCATCCACCAGTCCTTTGCCGGGTTCAGGCCAGTAACCTTTCATAACCTGCGGCCCACGAACATATAGCTCTCCATCCTTCCCAGGCGGAGCTTCCTCACCTGTCTCCAGGTCTATAATTTTGACTTCTGTATCCGGCATTGGTACCCCTATGGAGCCGAATTTCTCAGAAGCCATAAAGCCAGTAATCTTTGAAAAAGATGAAAGATTGATGTGGGTACCCCCAGCCGTTTCCGTTAGGCCATAAGCCTCTGTTATGGGCACACCGGTTTGCTGCCTGAATTTCTGAGCAACTTCTGGAGCGAGGGCAGATGTAGTGGAGATGAACGTGGTTGATATCCTTCCAAGTCCTTTCAAGATCAACCTGTTATATTGAGTAGGCACACATGCACACATGAAAGGACGATGTTCTGTCAACATCTTCACGAAGGTGTCGATATCCCTTGGGTCAAGCAGGAAGTACATCCTAAGACCCCAGTAAACAGCAAAGTGCATTATGCAATGCCCATACTGGTGAAAAAGTGGAATGGGCATCAATATGGAAGTCTTCCCCCTGATTCCTATCTTCAAGGGTTCATAAGACCAGGCAATCTGGACCACCGCTGCCACCCGGTTGTAATGAGTCAGCATTACGCCTTTGGGTAATCCGGTAGCCCCCCCCGTGAATACGAGAATTGCCAAATCCTCTAACGGGTCGATTTCGACCTCCGGGGGCCTGGGCTCGTGATTGGCTATCAAATCACGAAGTTGATACGTGCCCGGTATTTGTTTTAGTTCCGGCTCCTCTAATGAATAGTCCATAAGGGAGGTAAGGATTATCCTCTTAATCTTGGTCTTGTCTTTTATTGAATCAACAAGCTCTAGAGAACCATCAGAGCAAATTACCGTCTCGGCTCCCGAGTCGCCAATCTCGTATATTAAGTCAGCGGCTTTGTGCATCACACTACATGGAACATGCGTGGCTCCTGCCTTCAGTATCCCGAAGTCGCTTATGACAAACTGCGGGCAATTTGGAAGGATGGTTACTACCTTGTCGCCTTTTCTTACACCCAGGTCGGCGAGAGCTGCCGCTAAGCTATCTGCCTCAAGCTTCAGCTCTTTGTAGGTTATCTCATTCCCTAGATAGGAACAAGCAGCACGATCCGGGAACTCGGCTGCCGCAGCATCCAGAAGACTATGAAGAGTTACCTTTGGATAAGGTTCTTTTGTCTGCGGAAGCTTATATGGCCCTAACCTGTAACCTTTAAGCCAGGGCTTTTCAGCAATGGAAACCATAATCTTGCCTCCCTTTATATTTTGTTGACTATATCACCTAGCCCTAGCTCCTTGAGCTTTTCCGGGGTTGGTTTGCCAGTCTTCTTGTCCCATCCTCGAAACTCGTAGTAGGCATCCAGCATCTCATCGAGCTTGGCTACCACTTGTCCTTGGGCGGCACCTTCAGGCATTGGGTCTTCCAATAGGCGCTTAGGAAGAGTGTCATCAGCTCTGGTCAGTCCTTCTCTTACACTGAAAGCTCTCGCCAGGTTATAAATCCTCTCTCCAAGTTTTCTGTAATCACTGACATCAAACTTCCAGCCCACGCAATTGGCTATCATATCGACCCAGTCTTCCGTAGCCAGGGCCATTCCCATGAACTTACACGTTCCCATTGCATCAAAAACGGTAAGGGAGTCCTCCAAATCCTTTAGAACTTTTGCCTCGGCGGGGTTCTCTACAAGCGGGTCTTCAATTTTGCTGTATTCAACACAAAGGAAAGGAATGTCCAGGAATGTCGGGCCTTCAATATAAGCCGTGATATGGTCACCGCCACGATTTGCGGTAGCAAATGCCAATCCGCACATTTTGGCAGCTCTGGGGTCATAAGCCGGCATCTCCAGACCTTTGACATGCATAGCGAATCTTTCCGTTCCCCTGCCCAGTTTCTCCGCCACCCTTTTTGTTCCTTCAGCTAACAAATTTCCAATGCCTTCCTTTTTGGCTATTTTATGTATCAGCTGAATCACAATATCGGGGTCTCCAAATTTCAGCTCCAATCCATCGGTTTCAGACTTTGTTAGTACTCCCTTTTCATAACATTCCATGGCGAAAGCTATTGAACTGCCGGTAGAAATTACATCCAGGCCGTAGTCATCGCACAAGTTATGTGCGAACGTGATGGCTTCCAAGCTCTCAACTCCGCACATGGCACCACAAGCTCCGATTGTTTCATATTCTGGTCCCTCTCCCTTGCAAGCATAGGGGCCTGTTTTAACTACGCTTACTCTTCCACAGCTAATTGGGCAGGCATAGCAGTGTTTTCTGTCTACCAGGAGTTCAGACTCTGAGAACGTAATCCCGCTTATTTTGTCTATGTCTGGAAAAACCCCGGTTTGCCAGTTCCTTGTGGGGAATCCTCCTCTGACATTTACCAGATTTGTGGTCATCGCTGTTCCAAAAGTCTCAAGGGTAATCTTCAGCATACTTTCGTTAACCAGGTCATAATTTGTCTTTGAGACTTTGGCGAAGACTTCCTTGTTTGCCACCTCGATTTCCTTTGCGCCTCTCACAGCGATGGCCTTTAAGTGCTTCGAGCCCATTACCGTCCCCACGCCGCATCTTCCGGCTGCACGGTGAAGGTCGTTGATAACGCAGGCATATCTGACTTGATTCTCACCAGCTATCCCGATACAAGCAACATTGAATTCGTCACCGAGTTCTTCTTTGATTAATCTGGTTGTCTCAGAAACACCTTTGCCCCAGATATTGCTGGCATCTTTAAGCTCGGCTTTTCCCTCGTCGATTACCAGGTAGACTGGCTTTGGTGAGATACCTTTGAAAATAATCCCGTCAACGCCTGAACCTTTGAGATGCACCCCCCAATTGCCGCCCGAGTTTGCCTCACCCCAGAAACCGGTAAGAGGGGATTTGGTAACTATGGAGTATCTTCCAGCGCTTGGAGATTCCGTCCCTGTCAAAGGCCCGGTCATAAATATGAGCGCATTTTCCGGGCCTAATGGGTCAGCACCTTTTGGCACCTCATCGAAAAGGTACTTGGTTGCCAGCCCACTCCCGCCGAGGAACATTTTCCGCGCATCCTCTGAAGGGACTTCCTCTGAAATATTAGACTTTGATAAATCAACCTTTAATATCTTGCCCATATAGCCAAACATTTTTGCACCTCCTTTCCTTTCTATATTTTTAAAATCTTATCCTGATTCTCAGGAGATTTCGCCCAGCTTCGGCGTGTCTAATAGGTAACGGCACTGCCGGGCCAGCCTGACCACTGCCAGATTCTCATAACCAGCTCCTATATATGGCTAGCTTATGCCTCTTCTCTGTAGCAGCTATAGCCCTGGGCACTCCATACCGTCGCTTCTAATAAACTAAAAATCTATTGATTTGCCTTCGTAAGCGTAGCGGAGAAACTTTTGGGTCTCTTCAGTAGTAGGCACTCTGGCGCTAGTAACCAGTTGAAAATCCGCAAAGGCATTGTCTACCAGCTTCTCTATAGAATTGTTAAAGCTATCCGCTGGGATGCCCATCTCCTTGATGCTTAATGGCTCCTTGATACTGCGGGCCAGTCCACGTATCGCCTCAACTAGAATTGGTCCTGCTTTTTTCCCTTTAGGTACGTCCAATTTGATGGAGTAAGCTATCTCGGCCCAGTATCTCTCGCAAACATCGCCGATAAACTCAATAGTGTAGGGCAAAAATAACCCCACCGCTCTGCCGTGGGGTGTGTGGAATACGGCTCCCAGGGAATGGCCGGTAGCGTGTGCCATTGCGCACATCGAGTTGATAAACCCCATCCCGGCAATACAGGCAGCATTGGCCATCTTTTCTCTGGCTTCCATGTCCTGCCCATTCTTGTAGGCTCTGGGCAGATATTGGAAAACAAGCTGGATAGCCTTAATGCAAAGCCCATCGCTGATATCATTCTTCCAGCTACTGGTAAATCCCTCTACTGCATGGGTCAGCGCATCCATACCTGTCTGCGCGGTAAGTCCAGGAGGCATTTCAGCCGCAAACTGGGGGTCTACGATAGCAATATCAGGCATAGTCTCACGGGAGCCAACACTCATCTTCCTCTGCTCGGCTTGATCGGTGAGTACTATTCCCCAGGTTGCCTCAGCACCGGTACCCGAAGTTGTGGGAACACAGACAAGCCTGGCTTTGTTCTGGAGGCCCAACCCGGTAGTAAAGGGATTTATCTCCTCTGCTTTCATGCCTGGCCCTGCATATTCCACCCACATTGCCTTAGCGGCATCCATAACTGAGCCTCCTCCCACCGCTACTATCAAGTCGGGCCCAGACTTGGTCATTTCGGATGATCCCCTCTTTACCGTCTCAAGTAATGGATCAGGTTCAACTTCGTCAAAAACAGTGCTCCCTATCCCGGCCTTGGAGAGCTGTTCCTTGACCTTGTCAACGAAGCCCAACTTCACTATATTGGCGTCGGTAACGATAAAGGCGGACTTCCCCTCCAATTGCCCCAAACGACTCACTGCATCTTGCCCGTAAACCACCTCGGGAGTAATAAAGTACCACATAGCTACCTCCTCTCCAAAATCTGGAGCTTGCTTAAAATATTTTATGTCAGTTGCATTCAGCTCAAGGCTGATGTCATTCCCTGATGCTGGCTACGCACGGAACTCAATTTCGATAAGAGCCATGCAGCTCACCAGGGGAATTCAGTGTCGATGCTCGATGTGCACTCCACCAGTTCCACGGCGGCCCTGGGCATCTTCATAATTTGCGCCATGTCCCCCTTGAGATTGAGCTTGCCGGTCATCATCGCCTGGACAGAGTCAAGCTTTTTTTCCAATATGCTGCGCCATACGCTCAGCGGAGCCCAGAAGCGATACGCAGGGGTCTTGCCACTCTCGTCTGTGGGTGCTGAAGCAGAGCGACATTCACCATGCCACAGGTCGAAGTACGCAATGAGTGTCTCCTTCAACCCGCCTTCTGGCTCAACGATAAAATACATATCCCCTTCCCAGTTCTTGGCCGCATCCTTGTAGGCTTGGCTCTTGTTAAGCTTTTCGCACGCAGCCTTTACCCATTCCTCCGTTCCAAACCTGATTGCCATCTCTTAGACCTCCTTCTTTTAGATTTTGCCTCAGTTAGTACCCCCTTGTTATTCGGTACCTAACTCATAGCCATTTGTCACTTTCTTTTTCTGAATTTTACCACAGATTTCCCAAAAGTCAATCGAAAATACTCGCCAGAGCGGATGACACAGTTATCAATTACAATTTTCCCACAGAAGGTTGATTTTCCACTTACCCCTCTTCCATAGAAACAATTACCTGCGCCATTGCTTGATTTTTTTGTTCTATCCTTCTAGCACCATTAGTGGTGCAATCTTCATTAATACTAAAAGATTACCTCTAGCCTTCACTTTCCTGGTGAGCAAAGCCATTGTTGGGCTAATTTGGCCGGAACTAATATATGCCATGTTCTCAAATCCAGCTTCCTGATATGCGTTAGGCTTATCTATGGCATCGTTTTGTATCTCTATCTCACCCTGTCTAAAATGAAGTGTAACAGCTACACCGGAAGTGCTCTCTTTTATAACTACACTAGCTTTTAACTTCTCGATGCGCTTGTATTTCTTGGAGTCCTGGAGATTTGTGTCTATTGTCTCCTTAAGCATCTTCCCCAGACCGTTGAGCTCCTCCCCTGCTTTTACCTTTACTTCTGGCATATAGCACCTCCTTTGATTATTTAGCCTAGTTCAACGCTTTTTGAATCTGGAAAGCCCTGGGAAACCGTCTCTCTTGCTTACCAGCTAGATTACCGGTTTTTTTCTACCTCCTGCCACTTGCTTGACCGATTTTACCATACTTGCCTGAGAGGCAACAACTGTGGAAGCATTTCCAGTACTAAGGACTGAGTAAACTGGCGGCCAGCGATTCAGGAAGACGTGGTTTGTAATTCCTCCCCAATTTGAATCCAAAACCACCCTATTTTAGCCCAAAATAACCAGCGATGTGCAGCCAATCTTTTGTCTAGCACTCTACCTAGTCCGAATGAGTTGGTGTCGCTGTCTCAAGATAGAGTATAATCTTGGCTAGAGTTCGGAGGTAGGAAGAAGACTAAGAAAGGCTATGATAACCGCGAAGTTGCCGGAACGTATCAGCAGACTTGGTGAACTTGCTAACAATCTGTGGTGGAGCTGGCATGAAGAGGCGCGCAATTTGTTTCGCGCCCTCGATTATCCGCTCTGGAGAGTGACGGTGCATAACCCGGTCAAACAGCTACACGAGGTCAGTCAAGATACACTGCAAACAGCTGCTAATGACCCAGCTTTCTTGGCTTTGTACGACTCTGTAATGTCAACATTTGACGCCGACATGTCATCTTCAAATACCTGGTTTACCAACGGGTACAGGAACTTGCTGCAAGGCCCCATCGCTTATTTCTCGATGGAGTTTGCTATCCATAACTGTATACCCATCTACGCTGGCGGCTTAGGGGTGTTAGCCGGTGATATTTGTAAGGAGGCAAGCGACATCGGTTTACCACTAGTGGCGGTTGGATTCATGTATCCTCAAGGGTACTTCCATCAGCATATTTCTGCAGAGGGCTGGCAGGAGGAGGTCTATCAGCAACTTGATTTTAAGGCGGTGCCCATTAACCGGGTTCTTTCCCCAGCGGGCGATAACACCATTGCTGAGGTTCAGCTGGGCGATATTACTCTAGCTATCGGGGTGTGGCAGGTGCAGGTGGGTGACACCAAGATTTATTTGTTGGATATGAATCTTGAGGAAAATCCTGTGCAGTACCGACAACTATCAGCACGCCTATATGTTGCCGACCGTGAGCAACGTTTGCAGCAAGAAATTGTACTGGGAATCGGTGGAGTGCGTGTCCTGCGAGCGTTAAACATCCAGCCAACCGTATGGCACGCCAATGAGGGACATACCGCCTTCATGATGCTGGAACGCACACGGGAACTGGTGGCAACAGGATTGTCTTTTGCTGAAGCCACAAATAGGGTACAGGCAACAACTGTGTTTACGACCCACACGCCGGTGCTGGCTGGACATGACATATTTCCTGCTCAGCTATTGGAGAAGTACTTCAGCGATTACCGAAAATCTTTGGGAATTGACCGAGAAACATTTCTTCAACTCGGACTGCAGGATGATGACATAACTCAAACCTTCAATATGACCGCGTTTGCTTTGAGGATGGCTAATCAGCGCTGTGGAGTGAGCCGACTCCATGGAAAAGTCGCCCGAAGGATGTGGCATGGCCTTTGGCCCGAGGTTCCAGAAGATCAAGTACCAATATCTCACGTAACTAACGGAGTACACGTGCCCTCATGGATCGCTCCAGAACTGGCCAGTCTTCTTGAAAAGTACCTGGGAAAAAACTGGATAAAGGAACACGACGATAACAGAGTGTGGGAAGGCGTCCTGGATATCCCGGATGAGGAATTGTGGGCAGTGCATCAACTGCTGAAACGCAAATTTATAGGTGCTATGCGGGAAGGTGCACGAAATCGCTGGGTGGAGAACAATCTGGCGCCAAGGCAGGTGCTCGCGTTAGGCCCGTTGCTCGACCCTGAGACGCTGACTATTAGCTTTGCCCGTCGCTTCACCGAGTATAAACGGCCGACATTGATCTTCCGGGACATCGACCGTCTAAAACGAATCATTATTGACCGTTGGCACCCTGTTCAGATTGTCTTTGCTGGTAAATCTCACCCGGCTGATCTTTCATCCAAGAATCTTCTCCATCAGGTGTACACGCTGGCAGCAGACCATGAGTTTCAGGGACGGATAGCTTTTGTCGAGGACTATGATATGCATATGGCCCACTATTTGGTTCAGGGGGTGGATGTATGGTTAAGTACCCCACGCCGTTTGCAGGAGGCCTGCGGCACCAGCGGCATGAAAGCTTCATTAAACGGTGTGCTTCATTTGAGCATTCGTGACGGATGGTGGAATGAAGGCTACGATGGCACCAACGGTTGGGCTATTGATGGCGACCTTGATGCACTCAGGCCAGACGAGGAAGATGAAGCAGATGCTGAAGCACTTTATCGCCTGTTGGAAGAGGAGATCGTACCTCTATATTATGCACGCGACCGGGCTGGCGTACCCCATGGTTGGGTCCGTCTGGTTAAGGAGGCGATTCGTTCCATTGCGCCCCTGTATGGCACACGGCGAATGCTGAAAGAATACACTGAAAAAATCTACCGTGCAGCTGCCCAGTCGGCGTCAGGAATGGAACAAAGCTAGCCCCTTATAAGGAGAGCCACGGGAAATCTGCGCAATATGTCGGAAAGTCTGAGCTCCTTCTTCGTATCAGATACTCTGAGTCTCTCCCCGGTAAAAACATTGAGCCAATGCTCAGGTATGCCTTCAGGCAATAGCAACAGGTCTTCTCCCCACACTTCCTGACCCACTGGGATAGCACCGACACGAACCAGCTTGGTCAATAATCGGGGAATTACTACCAGAGCGTATTCTGCCCCTCTACGTCGTGCAAACGCACACACGTGTTCCTGCCTCTGCCCAAGGACTTGCAGCGGGATATATTCCCCATCTTGGAACAAGTCGCTGTAGGATTTACGGACATTTAGTGCCCTATAGGTTACGTAAAGCTTCACCCGGCCATCCTCCCACGAGTTCAGGACTTGCTGAATGAGCGACTCCTGCCCTTGGGCTTCTTGTTGAGTAAGTTTGCCTAACGCCTTGGCACGTGTTTTGAAGTCAACCGGGCGTCGATTGTCAGGGTCGACGAGGCTGAAATCCCACAATTCCGTTCCCTGATAACAATCAGATACCCCAGGTAAGGTAATCTTAAGCAAGACCTGTGCCAGGGAGTTAAGCGCTCCATAGTGTGCTATTCGCTTCTCAAGCTGCAAAAAATCTTCTAAGAAACCATTCTCTTTGATGCCTTCCAGGATAGAGTCCAGAAACGAAATGATGGCACTCTCGTAGTCTGAATTAGGCGAGAGCCAGTCAGTGAAGACCTTAGCTTCTCTCACTGCCTTTACCATGTATGCCTTCAATCGCTGCTTGAACTCGGGTACCTCGTTCTCGTAGGGAGGCCAAGCACCGATCATTGCCTGATAGAGTAGTATCTCCATGTTGGGCTCAGGCACAGGCAATCCGTTCACCAGTTCTTTTTTGGGCTCGTTCCACCGCCTCCATTGAGTCAGGTGCCTCTTCCATTCCTCGGGAATCTCCGATAGCACATTGATTCTGGTCCTGACATCCTCGCTTCTCTTGGTATCATGTGTTGAGGTAGCATTTAATGTGTGAGGCCAAGCCTTCTGTCGTGCCAAGACACGGTGGTGAAAGCCATCAACAGACAAACCTAGTGAATCTGGTTCACCTCCCACCTCGTTAAGAGAGACCAGACGGTTATAACAATAGAGAGTTGTGTCCTCGAATCCTTTGGCAATGACAGCGCCTGTCAACTGCTGCCATCGTAGAACGAAGTCGAGCCATGCCTCTTTCTGTTCGGAAGGAAGTTGGTAGCGGAAGTCAAGGGTGAGTATACCCTTTAGAAAATCAACGGTAAGGGTATCCATATCTGGGTTCCGCCGTCGGGCTTCCTCTACGGCACGTTCCAAGTAGAGCTGATCCTGAGCAGGCACCTCCATAGTTCTTATATAAGTCCGGTAGACGGGCAAGCAGGCTGTCACCTCAATAAGTGTTTTGGTCAGTTCTTTGGAGGATAAGTTAGCGGTAAGGCTATCTCGGTGAGCCAGGTTGGTGAGATACTGCCCCAGTGCACTCACTTCGGCAGGGAACAATTCCTTGATGACCTGCTTCTTTTTCTCGTAGACAATGCTATCAAGGGGGACCCGTGAATCTGTAAAGTGAAAGTAGATCTCATCCAATGCCTGTGTGCCACTACTGTCTACAAACAGGATGTTTACCATTTTGGCAAAGTCGTATCCAGTAGTTCCGAAGACAGGCCATTCCGGTGGCAACACCTCGTCGGAAGTTAGAACCTTCTCGACAACAACGTAGAAGCGGGGGAATATGCCTGCTTGTTCTGTTTCCGGCACAATATGTTGCTGTAAGCGCAAAAGATACTGCAATGGGTCATTAAGACCATCAATATGGTCAATCCTTAAACCAGAGACCTTACTCTCCCGGACCAGCCTGAATATTAGTGAGTGGGTAGCCTCAAACACCTGTGATTCCTCGATTCGGACCCCGATCAAGTCACTGATGTCGAAGAAGCGGCGATAATTGAAATGTTCACGTGCCGTCTTCCAATAGGCAAGCCGAAATACTTGCTGTTCCAGCAGATTGTGCATTAGCCCAAAACTCGTCGGCGCTCCCTTTTTGCCATTGAAGAGGGCGATTTTCTGCAATAGAGCAGTCCTTATCTTGGGTGAGGCCTTAACAATACGTAGGAATGATTCCTTAACTGCGTGCCTATCCCGGTACTGTTTACTGGCTTCTTTAGAACCTAGATTGCTAACGGACGGTAAGTGCTCTGCAGCCTCTATCAGCCGGTGTAGCTCCTCATAAGCAGGATGACTGGAGCCAAGCGCTTTCTCCAGAGTGTCCAAGCAATAGGATAGAATGAAGCGATACGACTTAACGTCCAGTGGCAGTCCATAACCATCATGTCGGACGAAAAGCCCAGTGTCCTCCAGAGTTAAGACGAGTTCTTGATTCTCCAGAGCCTTCTCATAGGGGCGGCGCAGGATAGGCAGAAGAATTCTGTTATTGAAGGCGCTCCAATCTATATCAAAGAAGCCGGCGTAGGGGGAGCACACACTGTTCTGTAGAACGTCCATCCACCATGGATTTTCGGGACTGGCTACCATGTGGTTGGGGACAATGTCAAGAAGTAGGCCCATATTGTGGTTCTCGAGTTCTCGCACTAGGGCATGCAAGTCCGTCTCTGTACCAAGCTCTGGGTTCAGACATGTTGGGTCAGTTACATCATAGCCGTGTGAGCTTCCCTTACGTGCTTTCAAGATGGGCGAGGCATAAAGGTCAGAGATGCCTAGCTGGTGCAGATAAGGAACCAAGTCGCGAGCATCTTCAAAGCGGAACTCCCTATTAAACTGAAGTCTGTAGGTGGCGGCAGGTATTCTTAAGTCGAACACCTAGCTAACCCGCATGGACAGTTGTTGACCTAGAGGGACAAACTGGTTAAGCCACTCTTGAGCTGCCTCGTCACCCTGCTGCGCCCTTGTTTGAAATTCTGGGTAAGTAGACTTGAGCATTTCATGGTACAGATTCTGCACTTTCCATAGGTCTACCAAGAACGGCAACATTCGGAACATCTCGGCTGCGACGAGCAGTTCCTTGAGAAACTCAAGATCCTCAGGAGCGGTGACTAACCTTGCCATCATCCTTTCCAGTGTCTGCTGCAAAAGGTAACTCAGCCCCTCAGTGTCAAGCTCCACTTTCCATGTCCGCGTGTCATCCAGAATGTTCCTGATGCGCTCCAAGTCCAGACCATCACCACTGAGTGCTTTGCGCAGCTCGTTGTTTAGGATGAACTCGGCGGCTGAGTGAAAGCTCTTCGGGATCGGGTTGCCCAGTTCCGAAAGGAAGCGCATTGGTGGGTAGTAGTGTTCATATACTTGATAGTAGGCTGCTTCAATTTCAGAGAGAGCTGACTCCAAAATACTATCTAAGACTTTTCGCTGTTCATCTAGAAAGAGGTTCTTGATAGAGTACGTCGAAGTTCCAAAGTGCTTGTCTAAGAGCCGGATAACCTCAGGAAAATCAGCCCTAGAGAAAGTCTGGGTCAGCTCCTGGAGCATCGTCTGGTAGTCCTTTTTTCCCTGGTACTCACGGACGCCGGCGTTTACGTTGTGGTCACCGAAATGCAGAACGCCGAAGCTCAGGTTAGCCGATTCTCTGGTTATGGTAGACGTAACTTTGACCCTTCCTGCTGCTAGCTTCGGCTTGCCAGCGACAGCCGTTTGATAGTCCTTCAGGTCAATATGGTAGCAGTAAATCCCAGCTTGTCCACTATACTCTTCAAATAGGGAACTCACCGCGAAGTGGGCGGTGACCTTGGTCAGATTTACGATGGCTGGGTTCACGAATTTGTCGTAAATGTGGCGACCATCACCATGTTCTGGAATGTTACTCTTGGCCAGCTCAAGGCGTTCTAAGAAGTTCTGCTCAATGTCATTACCAAAGAGCTCTTCTACCAGCTGGATTACTCGCCCCGCGTATTGAATGATCTGCACCGTTTCAATGACGGATAGCTCGTCAAAAAACCAGCCACAACTGGTGTACATAAGCATAGCATGGCGCTGAAGTTCTAAGAGCTTAAGCACGGTTACCGTTTCTGATTCATTCAACTCATGGGTGCTGTGCCGGTCTAAAAACCTCTGGATATTCTCTGCCGAACGGTCAAGGACTACTTCAATGTAATCATCACGGGCAGCCCCGGGGTCTTTTAAGAATTCCCGTGTTTTTTCCTCATACTTGGGGGCTAGATAATCGCGGAGCCAGTCCATCGCCTCGCGCAAGGGTGCACGCCAGGCCTGATTCCATTTTGGGTTTCTGCCGGCATTACATCCGCAGTCGCTCCGCCACCGCTCAATCCCATGAGTGCAGCTCCATGAGGTGTTTTCAATGATTTCAACCTCGCGCGTGGGTGGGTACTTTTCCAGATATTCGCCGTAATTGGTAATTCGTGCTAAACCATCGGTTTCAATGTGGTGGAGAGCAAAAGCCAGTGCCATGTCCCCAAAGCGGTGATGGTGTCCGTAGGTCTCACCATCGGTGGCAATGTGGACAAGCTGAGGCATCGTACGTTCTTCCGAAAAGGCCTCAGCAAGGCGATGAGCAAAATTATCACCACTGCTGAGAAGGTCCTCAAAGGCAACATTGTGGGCAATAGGACCATCGTAGAAAAAGAGGGCTAACTTCCGACCTGACGGCAGCTTAATCTCATAAGCCATCGTAGTGTCAATAGTGGCATTATTAACATTATCCCAGGCCTTAGTACCAATTTGGCGTACCTGCCTGGTCTGATGAGGGGCGAGGATGGTGAACTTGATTCCTAATTCCGCAAGGATATCCAATGTTTCCAGGTCTACAGCAGTTTCCGGGAGCCACATCCCTTCGGGTTTCCGCCCAAAGCGGTGCTCGAAGTCTCGTATTCCCCAGAGCACCTGAGTAAATTTATCCCGCCGATTAGCCAGGGGCATAATCATATGATTATAGGCTTGGGCCAGGGCTGAGCCATGTCCGGAGAAGGTCTGCTGAGTTTCTCGGTCGGCTTCCAATATAGCCTGATAGACATCAGGCGCCTTCTTCTCCATCCAGGCGAGAAGGGTTGGCCCGAAGTCAAAACTCATCTTGGTGTAATTGTTGATTATCTGGGTGATGTAGCCCTCGCTGTCCAGAATGCGTGAGGCGGTATTGGGGGCATAGCATTCGGCTACGACCCTTTCGTTCCAGTCATGGTAGGGATAAGCTGAGTCCTGCATCTCAATATACTCCAGCCAGGCGTTTTCTCGCGGTGGCTGATAAAAATGGCCATGAATACAAATATAACGTTCCATCTAAGTCTCCTCGCTAAAAAGAACAAATGCCCACGGACTAAGCGTGACAGTAGCTTCCCCCTTTGAGCTAAGTTGTTCGGGCGCAATACTCCCCTTTCCCTGCCACCGCTCCTCTGCGGAATCCAAGCGTCTATGCCATAATCCAGACGGAAAAGGCAGAACAACCGAAGTTTGTCTGTGGCTGAAATTGAAGACTACAATAGCCTTATTATTCTCATCCCAACGGCGGATGAAAATGATTCTCTCCTTTTCACAACCTAGTACTTCCATTCTATCCTTACTCAGACAAGCCAGGGCGGGAGTCTCTTTGCGCAACCGTATCAGTTCTTTGTACAACCCCAAAAGCGTTTGGTGCTGTCCCTCTTCACGCAGCTTATGGTTGATCTTGGCGGCTAAAAAAGTCGTTTCATCTTGGGGATCATACAACTCACTCTGCCACTGGAAGGTGGCAAACTCCTCACGGCGTCCCCGGCGCACAGCTTCAACAAGTACTGGCTCGGAGTGGCTGACAAAGTAGGGAAAGGGAGCCGTCTCCCCGTATTCCTCACCCATGAATACAAGCGGAACAAAGGGTGAGAGCAAGATGGCGCCAGCAGCCAGCTTGAGCGCCTCGAAAGAGACAAGTTTACTCAAACGCTCACTATCCGCACGATTGCCTACCTGGTCATGGTTCTGGCCAAAGACTACGAATTGATGAGCAGGTATGTCTCTAGAGGAGACACCATGCCTCCGCTGCCGATAATGGGAATACTGTCCAGAATAGACAAAACCTTCTTGAAATGCCTTAACCAGATCCTGAAGCTGGCCGTAGTCCTGATAATACCCGTTTTGCTCACTGGTCAGTAGCACGTGAAGGGAGTGATGAAAATCATCGTTCCATTGAGCATCCAGACCATAACCTCCTAGCTCCCGCAGCCTGATAAGGCGCGCATTGTTGGCGGCACTTTCGCCAATGAGATACGCCTTTCGTTTCAGTTGCTCCATCTGCTTGTGAAATGCCACAGAAAGCTCCTCCAAAAAGGGGTAGGACGAGATATCCAGTATGGCATGAAGCGCATCCAGTCGGAGGGCATCAATGTGAAACTCGGTGAGCCAGTAGATGGCGTTTTCAATAAAGAAGCGGCGTACCTCGTCACTATAAGGTCCATCGAAGTTAAGGCCAGCTCCCCACGGGGTCTTGTAGCGGTCGGTGAAATAGGAACCGAAATCGGCGATGTAATTCCCTTCAGGACCGAGGTGGTTGTAGACAACATCCAAAACTACTGCCAATCCCTTCTGGTGACAGGTGTTGACCAATCGCTTCAATCCCTCCGGTCCACCGTAGGAATCTTGCACCGCAAAAGGGTATGCGCCATCATATCCCCAGTTGCGGTTCCCAGGAAACTGACCGATGGGCATAAGTTCAACGGCGGTAATGCCTAAATCATTTAGTTCATCAAGATAGGGAACAATAGCATCAAAGGTGCCTTCCTCAGTGAAGGCTCCTACGTGTAGTTCATAAACAATATATTCCTCAAGCGGCAGTCCAGACCAGGTTTGATCCTCCCATGGGAAATGGGGATCCACTACTTGAGATGGGCCATGAACGCCTCTAGGTTGGAAGCGAGATGCTGGGTCAGGACGTTCCTTTTTCGAGTCCAAACGATAGAAATATAGGCAACTTGGCTCCACACCTTCAACAATTGCTTGATGGTAGCCCTGAACATCTCTTACCAAAGGCACTATCAACTCTTTAGGCGACACAATGTGCACTTCCACCTTTTGAATAACGGGTGCCCATACAATGAATTGGCATCGGCCATTGCCCAGATACGTAGCGCCCAGGCGGCTTTCCTTGTTCACATCTTCCGTCCCTCACCCTTAAAGCACACGACTGTCAACGGTGGTAGAGTAATTTCGATAGAATAAGGGCGTCCATGCCACGGGATTTTGTGTGCCTTTGTCCCTCCTAGATTGCCTTGGCCGCTACCGCCAAACTCGGCGGCGTCACCGTTGAGGATTTCTCTCCAGAAACCACCTCGCGGGACACCAACCCTATACTGGAAGTGGGTCATCGGGGTGAAGTTACAGACAACAACTAAAATATCATCAGTTGACTTGCCTTTGCGGATAAAGCTGATGACGCTTTGTAAGGCATCACTGGCATCGATCCATTCAAAGCCTGCCGGATCGCAGTCTAGTTCATAAAGCGCAGGCTCAGTCCGGTAAAACTGATTTAGAGCCTTCACCCACTTATTAATTTCAGCATGTCGCTCATATTCAAGGAAATGCCAGTCCTGGCTCCCATCATGATCCCACTCCCGCCACTGGCCAAATTCTGCTCCCATAAAGAGCAGCTTTTTCCCCGGCTGGCTGTACATATATCCCAGAAGCAGCCTCAAATTGGCGAACTTTTGCCAGTCGTCGCCCGGCATCTTTCCTAAAAGTGAGCCTTTTCCATAAACCACTTCATCATGGGAGAGAGGCAAAACAAAGTTTTCGTTGAAGGCGTAAAGCATGCGAAAGGTCAAATCGTTGTGGTGATGTTTTCGATAGACAGGATCGCGAGACATAAACTGCAATGTATCATGCATCCAACCCATGTCCCATTTCATTCCGAAACCCAGCCCACCCACATATGTTGGCCGTGAGACCATAGGCCACGCAGTAGACTCCTCAGCGATTGTTTGCACACCGGGATAGCTCTTATATACCTCCTCATTAAATTTCCGCAGGAAAGCAATGGCTTCGAGATTTTCCCGGCCACCATACTTGTTGGGAATCCATTGCCCTTCTTTCCGGGAGTAGTCTAGATAGAGCATGGAAGCGACTGCATCTACACGCAGGCCATCGGCGTGATACTTATCAAGCCAGAAGAGAGCACTGCTCAAGAGGAAGCTCTGTACTTCAGACCGTCCATAATTGAATATATAGCTCGTCCAGTCGGGGTGGAAACCTTTCTTGGAGGAGGCATGCTCGTATAAGTGTGTCCCGTCGAAGAAACCCAGCCCATATTCATCAGTGGGAAAGTGTGAGGGCACCCAGTCTAGAATTACGCCAATTCCATGTTGGTGTAAATAGTCAATTAAGTACATGAAATCTTGGGGCGTACCGTAGCGGCTGGTGGGCGCAAAATAGCCTGTAGTTTGATAGCCCCAGGAGCCGAAGAAGGGATGCTCCATAACCGGCAGAAACTCGACGTGAGTAAAGCCCATTTGCTGAACATAATCAGTAAGCTGAACCGCCAGCTCACGATAGGACAGGGAGCGATATCCTTCTTCAGGCACTCTTTTCCAGGAGCCCAGATGTACCTCGTAAATCGCAATTGGGTCATCAAGTCTATTATGTTTCCGCCGTCTCTCCATCCACTCTCTGTCCTCCCAGGTGTATTCGAGGTCCCAGACTATGGATGCAGTTTTGGGCGATATTTCATTACAGGTAGCGAAAGGGTCAGCCTTATCCGCTCTATAGCCTTTAAAACGGGAGGTGATGTGGTATTTATAGATAGCACCCTTGCCTATCCCCGGAATGAATCCTTCCCAGATTCCCGATTGTCCCCGGGGTTGCAGAGGATGGCTGGCCCTATCCCAGTTGTTGAAGTCACCAGTAATTGACACCTGCCTGGCATCCGGGGCCCACACGGCAAAATAGGTCCCTTCTTGCTTGTTAACAGTCAATGGATGCGCTCCCAGTTTCTCGTACAAGCGAAAGTGACTACCTTCATTGAAAAGGTAAAGGTCATCCTCTGTCAGAAGGGTTATTTCTGGTGGTCCTGGCAGTTTTCTCCTCTCTAACTCAGGCTTCGAGCCTGACTTGGTGCCTTCTTTTTTCTTTGTCATCGTCGGTGCTCGTTCCTCTTACGCAGTTCGTTAATCATCAGTAGTGTATCAACTACCTGAGGCATTTGACAAAACTCCTCGAAAGTGTATTTTGCCCTGCGCCGCCAGTTTGGGTATTCTTTCCTGGTGCTCGGTATGTTCTGTGGCTGTATCTCAAGCCACAGGTCTTCCAGGTTGACGAGAACCATGCGAGCCTGGCTGGCAGCCAGAAATGATAAGCATGCCTTGAGAACAGCGGCGATATCATTCGCTGCTCCTTGGAGCCAATCCCTATCCTGCAAGAAAGTCACTAAAGCTTTTTTCATGCTCAGGAGCCTATTCTTTTCTTCTTCCACACCTGCCTTGTCCAAGAGACCAATCCTCCTCCATTCTTCAATATCCAGACCTTGCCAGAATGCCGCAAATGGAGGCATATCATGAGTATTAAGGCTGGCTACGGAGTTAGACGAAACTGGAGGTAGGCCTCTTCGCAGGTCGGAGGCAAGTTCGTAATGCACCACGTAAATACGATGGAGGTTATGCCTCCTCATAGCTGGCCTTACGTATGAAGGTACCGTGCCCAGGTCTTCACCGACAATGATAGCCTTATGGCGATGTGACTCAACAGCTAATATGGCGTAGAGCTCCTCGGCCTGGTAACGTACATAGACCCCGTGAGCAGCCTCCAGCCCCTTTGGAATACAGAAAAGCCGGTGGAGGCTCATCACATGGTCAATGCGAAGGATACCGGCACACCTAAGATGATGGCGCAGGCAAGCAATTACGTAGCGGTAACCTTGCTCACGGATCCTTTCTGGATGCAGCGGTGGAAATCCCCAGTTCTGCCCGTTGGTAAAAACGGCGTCTGGAGGCGCACCTGCATAAGCTCCTGGGATGAAGGCCTCACGCTCACGCCACACATCGTAGCCATCGGGGCGGACTCCCAACGGAAGGTCCAGATACAATTGGACACCTTTTGCTCTGGCTTCTTTGAAGACACTTTCTATTTGCTGATGGGCTAGCCACTGCACGTACAAGTGGTAACGCTTGTTTTCCTCGTCGTAATTGCCGTCGGTCAAGGTACCATCGCGAAGTGGGTGCGGCCACAACCGCCATGGATTGCGATGTTTTTCACATGCTGCCCGGAAGCGAGCGTAGTCCTCAACCAGCGAATTTGCCTCGGCAAAACGATGAAGTTCCTCAAGTCGACCAGATGCCCCAGCAAATAGGCACCGGCAGAGCTCCTTTAGGACCTCACGCTTCAATGTCATCTGCCGCTGATAGTCTACCAGAGGTAAGTTACGCAGAGCCTTAATCTCATTTTGAAATGATGATGATTCTAAGAGAGCCTGCGCTGAAGGACACCCATCCAACTCTGGAATCACGTTTATGCCCAGATAAAACTCATTCCAAAATAAGCGGCTGGCGGGGAGATAAGGGCTGGGTTCAGAGGACTCATCCAGGAAAGTGGCCAATAAAGGTAGGGTAGCTACCACTCGACCACCCATTCCGGCGACCCAGGCTATTAAATTCTGGAGGTCTGAGAAGTCGCCACTTCCCCAGCTCTTTTCCGAATGCAGGGCATATAAAGGAAGGAAGACACCAAAGCTCCGGTCTTCCCGTTCTACTGGAGGAGTATAGGTCTTAAGCGGGCACGAAACAATCACACTTCCTTCCTGTCTTCCCAACAACTCCAAGGTGAGGCGGTGATATCCCAAGGGTAACCGATTGGGCAACGGAAGCTGCTTGACAACATATGGCCTCCCTTCTACATTTGCGGCCTTTAACACTTCAAAGTCGGCACCATGCCACTCCCATCGCAGCTGTTCGCTAGACTCCAACTTCAAATGACATTTGAGATTTCCGTCAGATGCGCTAAGGGGAAGACGGATATCCACGGGAAGTGACTCTCCATTCCAGGCCACGACAACCGGCTCTATCACTCGTTGCCACAGCACCTGTTGTCGTTCGCGCCACGCTGAGGGCACATCCTGAACGCTCGCCACCGGGGCTCCCAGTGAGCGGAGTACCGCCAATAAAGACTCCTCAGAGGCCTGCTGTCGATGATGATTCACATCGTAGTAGGCCGTCTGCACACCGTAGAGGCGGGCTAATTGATGGAGAAAGCGAACACCCGACAGAGAGCTCATTTTTCGGTCTTCTGCTCGGCTTTCCCCCGAGCCTCTTTGGCCGTCTCCTCGGGCTCTCGTGCTGCTTGTGCCACGGTCTCGACAGGCTCTGCCTCAGCCTCTAACATCTGCAGGATACCCTGAAGAGGCAATTCAAGCCAGTCCGGACGATTGTTGAGTTCATAGTTGACCTCGTACATAGCTTTGTCAAGAAGGTATGCGTCCAGAATAACTTCCACGCCTTCCCGACCCTGAGGCAATATGGGGATGTCTGCAGTGAATTGCAGGTAGGACTTCAAGAAGGTGGCGGAGACCCAAAGGTACCAGGCCCGCGCCCACTTTTCCAGCACTGGCAGGTCCTCTGGGCGGAGTACAGTTGACGCCTTACCGCGGAGGGCAGCATAGGCAGCATAGTGAAACGAACGTATCATGCCGGCAACATCCTTGAGGGGCGAGCGTTTGATCCGCCGCTCTCCCAAGTGTCGTGCCGGTTCCCCTTCAAAGTCAATGATGACAAAGTCGCTACCGGCATACAGCACCTGCCCCAGATGGTAGTCACCGTGGCAGCGTATACGCATCCCCGTAATTCTTCGGTTGGTTAAGTCTTGGAAGCGTCTCATGATGGTATCCTCGAGGTTGAGGACTTTCCGGGCATCTACCTTCACCTCATCCGGAAGTTGGTTCAGGCGCTGGCGCAGCAATTGCAGGACTTGAGAAGCGAAACCCCTCATACCATGGCAAAGAGAGCGCTGGTAGGTCGCTGAGAACGGCTCAGGAACGAAATCCGGGTCGTCCATAGCTGAGGCCAGTGTCATATGGAGTTCGGCAGTACGGTGGCCTAAAAGCTCAGCTGAGACCAAGTATGGACCGATAGTCTCTTGGGCTATCGGCGGGAGACTCTCGTCACTTATGTCCACCAAAGAATTCCCCTGAGGCAGAGGCGCTTCTACTCCTGGATGCGCTAGAACCCTTTCGAAGTAATGCCCTAGAGAATCCAGCGTATAGCCCCAGCCGTCACCCTCGTTGTGCACATACCCGTGAAGGATACCCAACGTCACTGGCTCATCCTGCCTCCGACTGCGGTACTCAAGAACTCCAGCTACCGGAGGGGCATTGGGAAAAGGCTCCTTTTCAGTGAGAAAGCGTCCAATCTCAAGTTCAGGGCTGACCCCTTCCTCCAAGCGGCGAAACAGCTTTAATTTGAACCGGTCCCCGTAGACCACTGAAGTATTAGTCTGCTCTCCCGGCAGGATAGCGGATTCCAGGGCTTCTTGAACTGGTTCACGTATCTTGCGAAATACGGTACGGGTATGGGAGGTTACAAGCTCTCCTTTTTCTCCTCTGAAGCGGTGGCGCCGAGCCATGGCCTTAAGTAGGGCATTGCGGAAACCCTGTTCAATCAGGGCATCGTAAATGACCCCTTCCCTCTCACTACCTTTGCGCCCCAGCTTCAGACAGGCGATGACAGCTTGAGGCAACTCATCAAGGACTTGAACCGCCCGTTCTTCTGAAGCAAAGGTGATGGGGAGGAGGTAAGTTTCGGGTTCACCCTCGGAGTATTCTATCCTGACCAGCACCAGATGAGCCACGGACGTATCGTAAGGCATAGCGATAGCGTCCTCTATCTCCACTGAACGGGTGTACCGCGCCTTGCTACCAAACCAACGGCGTTGCCTTATGTAGCTCAGTAGCGCTGCTTCCAGCATAGGCCTTCTCCCACGCTTGTACAGGTCCGTCCATTCCCCTGCCAATGTGAGAGTTGGTACTGAAACCTCCACCGGTCTGGTCTGCAAATCGATCAGCTCTGGCTGCCTAGATTCTATGGAAAACCAGTAAAACGCATATGGACTGAGGGTGACAAAGTACGGCGCTTCTCCGATTCGGGGAAACTCCGCCTGCCCAAAGGCCTCAACAGGCACGCTCCCGTTAAATTCATCAAGATTAAGGCTGGTATACTGCACTGAACGCGAAAGGTTAGCCACCACCAGGATGGTCTCGTCCTCGTAGCGGCGGACGAAAACCAGCACCTTTCGATTCTCCGGGTAAAGGAACTCAAGGCTCCCGCGGCCAAAGGCTTTGAAGCGTTTTCTCATGGCAATGAGGCGCTTCATCCACCACAGAAGAGAGTCCGGGTTGTTCTGCTGGGCGTCCACGTTAACGGCCTCATAGTGATATTCAGGATCAATGTTGACTGGCAGGTATAGTCGCTGTGGGTTGGTGTGAGAAAAGCCCGCATTGCGGTCAGCACTCCATTGCATCGGGGTGCGCACGCCGTTGCGATCGCCCAAATAGAAGTTGTCCCCCATGCCAATCTCATCTCCGTAGTAAATCACCGGAGTTCCGGGCAATGAAAACAGAAGTCCGTTCATCAGCTCGATTTTCTTGCGGTCATTGTTGAGGAGCGGGGCTAGGCGACGACGTATCCCAAGGTTGAGTCGAGCCTGAGTATCATGAGCATAGACTCGGTACATATAATCTCGTTCTTCGTCAGTAACCATCTCCAGAGTGAGCTCATCGTGGTTACGGAGAAAAAGACCCCACTGGCAGATGTCCGGAATCACAGGTGTATGCTGAAGGATGTCAATGATGGGGAAACGTTCCTCCATGCGGATTGCCATAAACATGCGCGGCATAAGGGGGAAGTGATATGCCATATGGCATTCGTTCCCCTCGCCGAAGTAGGCGACAGCATCCTCAGACCACTGATTTGCTTCCGCGAGCAACATGCGGTTCTTAAACCGTTCATCCACGCGGCGACGCACCTCCTTCAGAAAGCTGTGGGTCTCCGGCAGGTTTTCACAGTTAGTACCTTCCCGCTCATAAAGGTAGGGTACTGCATCCAGGCGAAGTCCAGAGACACCTAAACCGAGCCAGAAACTCACCAACCGCAGGATTGTCTCTCGTACCAGAGGACTATCGAAATTGAGGTCGGGCTGATGTGAGTAGAAGCGGTGCCAGTAGTAGGCATTGGCTACCGGATCCCAGGTCCAGTTCGATGACTCAAAATCCTTGAAGATGATGCGGGCTTCTTTATATTTATCCCATGTATCACTCCAGACATAAAAATCACGCCCCTGGCTTCCACGCGCTGCCCGCCGTGCCCGCTGAAACCATGGGTGCTGGTCCGATGTGTGGTTAAGGATTAGCTCATTAATTATGCGAAGGCCTCGATAATTGGCCTCCCTGAGGAAGACCCTGAAGTCGTGAAGCGTCCCGTATGTAGGATGGATACTGGTGTAGTCCGAGACATCGTAGCCGTCGTCCTTAAATGGAGACGGGTAGAAGGGGAGGAGCCAGATGGCGGTGACCCCCAGGTCCTGAAGGTAGTCCAGCTTCTGGGTGAGTCCTGGGAAGTCGCCGATGCCATTGCCATCACTGTCGTAGAAGGCTCGGACGTGAAGCTCGTAGATGATTGCATCCTTGTACCACAGGGCATCACCATCCTGCCAGAAGTATGTCTTATCACTGGTTGCCATATTAATTAACCTCTTTTACGCATTATACGGTAATTCCTGCTCTTAGTAATCCCCTGGTGTATGCGGAAGATATGGGCTGGTATCTTTTGGGGATCAAGTTCCACGTAGTTCCGCGCACCCTGCCACCGGTAGGTAGAATCCGCCAGAAGGTCATGCATCTCATAGGGCTGGTCATAATCAAGCCCCAGTTCCTCGAAGGAAAGGTCTACCCAGCCCGACTGTTTGTATCGGTAATCCAAATTCACAACGACTAATATTACATTGGAAAGGTCTTCCGTACGTTTGCTATAGCAAATAAGCTGGTCATTATCTACTGAATGGAAACACAGAGTTAAGTCGCTCTGAAGGGCTGGGTTTTCCCTGCGGATGCCATTTACCCGGGCAATGAAATCCTTCAGGCTGCTGGGGCTCTGGATATCCCACTGCTTTAGCTCATATTTTTCTGAGTTGAGATATTCTTCGCTTTCTTTGTCTTTACGGCGATTTTCGCAGAGCTCAAAAGCAGGGCCATAAATTCCGTAGTTAGCTCCAAGAGTCGCCGCCAGTACCAGCCGTGTCATAAATGCCGGTCGCCCACCGTCCCTGAGATAGTCGTTCAGAATGTCAGGGGTATTGGGCCACAAGTTAGGACGGAAAAACTCCCGCACATCAGTCTGGGTCAGCTCGGTAAAGTACCGAGTGAGTTCCCACTTAGCATTACGCCAGGTGAAATAAGTGTACGACTGGCTTAAGCCCAACTTGGCTAGCCAATACATAATCTTGGGACGGGTGAAGGCCTCAGCTAAGAAGATAACCTCAGGGTAATCTTTCTTGATCTCACTAATCAGCCATTCCCAAAAAGCGAACGGCTTAGTATGAGGATTGTCCACTCGGAAGATGCGGACTCCCTGCTCTATCCAGAAAATAGCGACGCTTTTAAGTTCCTCCCAAAGTTCCCGCCAGTTCTCAGTTTCGAACTCCAGCGGGTAGATGTCCTGGTATTTCTTGGGTGGGTTCTCGGCATATTGCACCGTCCCATCATGCCGCCACCGGAACCATTCTGGGTGTTCTTTCACATAGGGGTGGTCAGGGGAGCACTGGAAGGCCAAATCAAGAGCGACCTCTATGCCATATTCCTGGGTCTTGCTCACGAACCTTCGGAAGTCTTCCAAAGTGCCAAGCTGAGGATGGACTGCCTTGTGTCCCCCCTCCTTTGACCCGATGGCCCAGGGCGTACCGGGGTCATCTGGCTTGGCTTTGGGAGCGTTATTCTTTCCCTTCCGGCTAGTGTAGCCGATGGGGTGGATTGGAGGAAAATATAGCACGTCAAAGCCCATCTCCGAGATGTAGGGAAGGCGCGTCTCGCAGTCCTTAAAGGTGCCGTGGTGACCAGCCTCGGACACGCAGGAACGGGGAAATATCTCATACCAAGTGCTAAAACGTGCTTTTTCACGGTCAACCACCACTACAAGCTCTTTGGGATAAGTAACGGCAGACCCTCTGTCCGAGTATTTAGTCATAACGGCCGTCCCCTTGTCGCCCAGCGCCAGCTTAGCTTTGGCTAACGGCGACATTTGGTTTGAACGCAGCGACTCTGCCCATTTCTGCATGTTGCCCGCATCACTTTTTCTGGCACGCTGGCTTGCTTCCTCAATAAGCTGAGCCCCTTCCAGAAAGTCAGCGGAGATGTCTTGCTTTGCCTCGACTTTTTTTGCTAATTTCTGTTGCCACGACTTGAAGCGGTCAACCCACCCAATCAATGTGTACTGGTAGCACCCTAGCTCGCTGACTACAAAGGAACCGCGCCAGCAGTCGTTGACTAGAAACTCCATGGGCACCTCAATCCAGCTGTGGTCGCCCTCCTTGCGATACAGAAGGATAGCGGAGAGAACATCATGGCCATCGGCGAAAATAGCAGCTTCTACGACCACCTTGTCGCCAATGATTCGTTTAATAGGGAAGCGACCACTGTCAATCTCGGGTTCTACTCCCTCAATGATTACTCGTGTCCTGGCTTCTTCGTGTTCTATCACTTTCGTACCACCTAGCTTTGCTTAACAAAGGCGTGGTGCTCGTATGCAGTTAATATTATACCTCGCTGGGTCTCGGTTTGTAATGCGCTTACAGGCGTTGAAATAGTACATCTTCTCCGGCAGCAAACTCAGTTCCTCACTGCCAAAGAATTCTATTCTGTATTTAGTGATGTGCTTTCAGAAGCGGTCTTCTAGAGTCTTGCGTTGAGCCAGGTTATCCTCGCCTCCACTTTACGGGCAGCAGCGGTGGAAGTCATGACCCTTTTGAGCTGATTGGCCAAGGCCGTGTCGCCAACGACATCCTTGACCCAGTTACTAAAATCGTTTTTGTCCTCAACCGAATGGTAATGGAAAGTCTCATCACTCATGCTGTTGAGAGCTTCCTCAAGCTCCTTGAGATTCTTAACGACCTTGCCATCTTGACACCAGAATCGTTTATCATCCGGCACACCACCTAAACGCCTGTTTGCCTCCTCCTTACTAACCTTAACAATCTTAGCCATGCTCGCCTACCTCCTAATTTGATACTATGTTTACATTATACAACAAAATTCCCTAACTAGAATCGAGAGGGGTCGCGCAATGTAATAAACACTATACGCTATCGGGTCTGCGGTGTAGTGCCTATGCCAGCTTTATATCGGAGTGCGTGTTTACTTCCTTGAGAAACTGCAGCAAGATCCTGCTTCTCAAGTTGTTGCGACCCCGCAATGGAGCCACGAATTTGCCCTTGATCCAGATGCGCTCTGGTTCAATATGGATCAAGACACGGGGGCCGTGCGTGGCCTCGTCCAAGAACTGAGGGTAGCCGTTTTGGAAAATTTGACCAGCCTCCCTTACGTAGATCTTGTCCTGGCTCCTCAAAATGCTTTCCAAGAGTTGACTAGCCTTCTCCACGTTGCTATCAGTGGTGATGGGGATACGAACCTCGTCGAACATATAATCAGAGGAAATGGCCCCACAATGTACTGAGTAGTCCTTGGAGTAGTTCAACACAGGCTGGTCGAGGACTAACAAATTGGGTACGTGCAGCAACCTGCCAGTGAGTTCGCCCCCGAGCTTCTCATCCTCTCCAACCTCCTCTAGAGTAGTATGGAGTAGTCCCACTCTTCGCACATCTCCTTTGATATTGCCGATGCGAATTCTATCTCCCAAGCCATAAATGCCAGAGAAGTTGATGGCGAAGTAAGCAAGAAAACTAGCGGTGTATTTCTGCAAAGCTAGAGCCAGTCCCAATGCGATAATAGGCACCCATATGGCTATCTGGGGCACATGAATTACTGCCACCACAGTAACTGCAGCCAATGCTGCAACTACGACAAAGACTACTGCCGCCGTGACTATCCTGACACCACGTACTTTGTCTCGAACCATGAGCGTCATTACTTCATTGTGAAGTCAGCTACCACCCGAAGGTAACTGCGCTAATAATCATAATCTTGCCCTGAGCCAGTTTAGCTTCGTCTCCACCCTGTGGGCAGCCGTTGCTTGGGTGGTGGCCTTCTGCAATTGATTGGCCAAAGTTACGTCGCCGATGACATCCCTGACCCAGTTGCTGAAATCATTTTTGTCCCCCATAACATGGTAGTGAAACGTTTCCTCTGGCATTTCCCGAAGTGTTGTGGCAAGTTCATCTAAATTCTTCACCATCCTGCCATCATGAAACCAGAACACCTTATCAGGCGGAACATCTCTTAACCACAGCTCGGCTACTTCTTTTTTGGTTTTGGTTACCATGGCTATCGTCTTACCTCCTCTGGGTTAATTACTACTATCGTCTCTGCTCTTCTTTCCCAAGAATGAGAGAATTATCCATCACATATCAGGGGTGGGAGAGTTGCCCCTCCCACCCCTAGGCTATGGCTGGCTTACTTACTTTTTGGGGCCGGGCTTACCGGGCATGGGTTTCTTTTGCACTTCTATCACCTCCTTTTTTAGAAATAAACATGGGGCTTTAATTCTTCCTGCAGATATGTTATAAATAACCTGTACTTCACCTTTATTCATGCTATTTAAATGATGATTCACTTCTCATGTATAATCATACATCTAATAGTTTATTTGTCAAGACCCTTGAGAGAGAAATTTAATAAAAAGGAGGCGAAATATGCCAGAGTGGACATTTCTTACCAATCACGCTCTAGTGTTGAGCTATATCGCTCGCCACCCCCGGATAACTGCCCGGGATCTGGCTAATGCTATTGGCATAACGGAAAGGGCGACGCGGAAGATAATCGCCGACCTGCTGGACGTTGGTTACATCACCAAGAGGCGAGAAGGAAGACGGAATCACTATCGAGTCAACCCCGACGTTACTCTTCGTCATCCTAGCCACGGTGAAACTGCTGTAGGAGATCTCCTTGAGGCGCTAGGTTGGAAGAGACGAAAGCCCCGAAAGTCAAAATGAGCAGCCAGAACTTTGGAAAGATGCATGCCACTTCTTCCTCATAAAGCCAGGATAAGGTTCAGGTATAGCCGAGCTGCCTGTACCACCTGAGAGTTGTAAACCAACCCGTGGGCCTTGGAGCTAATTTACTCCGTAACTCGTAGGAGCAGCTTTAACATGCTCTTAAATGTGAAGTATGCCAAGCAGATTGAGTCCTCGAATAACCATACTCACTGCTATTGCGGCAAGCAATAGGCTGAATACCTGAGAAACTGCCTTAAGCCCACCCTGACCCATAAATCTAACAATTTGATTGCTGGCCAGAAAGATAAGCCAGGCAATAAGAAGATTTACGGTGAAAGAAATCAGGACCATATGCAACTGAAATTGAGTGGCCAGCAACAATAGCGTGGTTATCGTAGCCGGACCCACGGTGAGAGGTGTGCCAATAGGAACGACTGCTACCATCTCTTTTTTGATTAGCTCTACCATTCGTCCTGTAGTCATATACTTTATGGAAAGCACCAGCAAGACAAGCCCACCGGCAATAGCAAAAGCGCCCACAGAGATACCCATCACGTTTAAGATGAATTGACCGAAGAATAGAAAAGCAAGGCCTATCAGGGTCGCAGTCACTATAGCAATATGAATCATTTTGCGCCGCTCATGTTTGGACATGCCTTCGCCCAATGAGATGACAAAGGGTAGATTCCCCAAAGCATCAATAACTATGAACAGGGGCACAAAGGTCAAAACGAAAGACTTAATCCAGGTGTCCATTACTTGTTATCCTTAAACTATCTGGCTTGCTGTCGACTTTCGTATCGCCATCTCGTAGAGGGCTTCATACTGCGGCAGAGAAGACTTCCAAGAGAAATCCGACTGGATGGCTCGCCGCATTAGCCGTTGCCACCTGCCCTTGTGTTGCCAAGCTGCCAACGCCCGTCTTAGCGTCATCAGCAATGCACCAGCGTCATAACCTTCGAAGACAAAGCCAAGCCCGCTGGATAGGTCAGAGGTGCAGTCTAGCACTGTTTCGGCTAGACCACCGGTACGCCTTACTATGGGAATAGCACCATAATGCATGGCAATAAGGTGTGACAGGCCACATGGCTCGAAACGAGACGGCGTAAGATACATATCACAGCCGGCAAATATGAGTCGTGCCAGAGCAAAGTCCAGAACAAGGAACATGCGTGCTTTGTCAGGGTATCTGCTTTCCAGCATCTTCAGGGTTTCCTCGTATTTGGGGTCACCGCTGCCCTGCAGCACGAACTGTACATCTGCCTCATCAAACAAAGAGTCAAGGGCAGCCGCTAAGATATCAATCCCTTTCTGGTCTACCAAGCGTGCTGCCAAACCCAGTAGCGGAGTCTCAGCATTGACCGGCAGCCCAGCTTTATCCTGCAATGCAAGCTTGTTTGTGACCCTTTTATCCAGGTTTTCAATATCGTAGTTTGCCGCTATTAGCCGGTCGTTAGCCGGATTAAACTGGTCATAGTCAATGCCGTTGAGAATCCCCAAAAGACTATCCTGCCGCATCTGTAACAGCATCTCCAGCCCCATTCCATACTCTGGCGTCAGAATCTCTGTGGCATAGGTCTTGCTGACTGTAGATATAATATCGCTGTGGTAGATGCCAAGGGCAACCATGCTGTAACTCTTACTGCGATTAGGATCTTCTGGGGGTGGCAGGTAATCGTACAGCCCAGCACGACTGGCAAAAGAGCCATCAAACCAGCCCTGGTAGCCTATATTATGAATCGTGTGTACTGAGGCGCATAATGAGTAGAAGATATCATCTCTGTAGGCGACCTTGAGAAGAGCAGGTACCACCCCCGTGTGCCAGTCATGGCTATGAAGAACATCTGGCTGCCAGTCTAACCTCTTGGGGACTTCCATCACTGCCCGGGAGAAGAGTAGAAAACGCTCGAGGTCATCCGCTTCTCCATAGACTGCCGGCCTATCAAAGTATCTTTCATTCTCCACCAGATAGACAGGAGTGCCGTCTTGCAGTAATACCTCGTTGATGACAATGCTTTCCTGATTATTAAGAAAGGACATAACGAACCTGCCACGATTGTTACATTGATACCCATCTAAGTTGATACTACCATAGCGGGGTATGATGATTCGGGCATCATGACCTCTTTGCCTCAAAGCCAAGGGTAGAGAGCCAGCAACGTCACCCAGACCGCCAACCTTTACCAGTGGACTGGCTTCAGCCACAGCAAAAAGTATTTTAAGGGAATGACCCACTGTTGTTGTCCTCCAAATTATACAATATCACACGAGCAAATCTATGAATGCACTCCGTTTCAAACTCGGAGTCCGGTCACACATCAGGCTTCTATTTTACTTTTTAGCCGGGCTGCCCTGTCTTCTATGCTTTTGGCTGCCTGTGCCTGAGTAGTGCTCTTTAGCAGGTCTCGGGAAAGCTTCCCATCACCGATTACATCCCTGACCCAGTTGTTGAAATCATTTCTGCTCTCGCTAGAGTGATGACGGAAAGTCTCTTCATCCATCTGCTTGAGCGCCACACCCAGTTGTGGCAAGCTCTTCAAAACTCGCCCGTCTTGGCACCAGAATTGCTTCCCCTGGGATACATCTCCCAACCTACTTTCTGCTATAGTCTTTGTTATCCTGACCACTTTGGTTACCTCCTTCCCATTTATTTAGAAGCCCGGCCAATCAACACCGAGCAATCGGCATACCTTGCTACCCTCTCGGCTACGCTGCCTAAGAGGAGAGACTCGATTCCGCTCAGCCCCCTGCTTCCCAGGGCGATAATATCTGGTTTGTATTCCTTTGCAGATGCCAATATGGACTCAGCTACCCCACCCCTCAATACTAAAGACACAGTCTTATAGCCTTTTGCCTGGAACTGCTTCTCGCTCTTGACGGTTATCTTGCGTGCTTCACTTTCTTCGGCTGCTTGTAACCTGGCAAGCAATTCTTGATTGGTTTGGAAGTCAAGTGTTGGCATTTTAACCCAGGCGGCGAGGTGCGATTGAAGAGCCGTTACCACGATGACCTCACAGTGCCGTTGCAAAGGCAGGTCCAGGAGGAACCGAGTGACCATGTCCGAGTGTTTCGAGCCGTCAGCAGCTAATAGAACCCGCTTTATGGCAGCTTTCTTTTTAGCCCAAGATACTTGCCTAGTGATGCGAGTCGTCTGCCTTACCAGCAGGACACTGGCCTTTGCGTGTTTCATCACTGTCAGAGCAACACTACCTAGGCGGAACACAGGTGCATCCGTCAAGCCCTTGGCACCCATTACCACCAGGGAGATCCCACTTTCATTGGCTACTTTCAGGATTTCTTCAACTGGATTTCCCCACCGCACCAGGCTATCCGCCTTGAGCTTGCTGGCGCTAAGTGCCTGAATCGGTTGCTGTAGCAGTTCCAGTTGCTTCTGCTGTTGGGCCTCTTTTTTTGGTGAGGTGCCCCTCAGCTTGCCAAGCGTAATTCCTCCCAGGAAGGTATGCTCGGGCACTACGGTGATTACTGTAACTTCGGTCTGAGAAGGAAGCCGAAGTGCCCGTACCATCTCGGTTGCAATGTCGGAATATGATGATCCATCAACAGCAAGAAGAACCTTCATATTTTACCTCCTTTGAGATCTCTAAACATGATTTCCCGCTGGGCAATATGACCCGCGTCAACGCCAGTATGTCGCGTTTGAGCTGCATAATAGATACCAGTGTTTGTCTCTTCGGGTCGTGAAGTGCCTCAGCCTCGAGTTGACCACTCTTTTCATCCATCTCCTCGATAGTGGGCATGATGTTGTCTACCAGTTTCTCACCGATTTTATATCTAAAATCGTGCTTCCAGTTCAATTGGAGCGGGAGACGGGATTCGAACCCGCGACACCCTGCTTGGAAGGCAGGAACTCTACCGCTGAGTTACTCCCGCATATTTTGGTAGTATTCACCACTAACAAATATAGGGTATCTGTTTCTAAAAGTCCACATCCCTACCTTCATAAGCGTGGAGGAAGAGTTTTCTAAACTCGTCCTCGGATGGAGCTCTTGGACTAGTTATTGTACAAGTATCTAACTCTGCTCGCTCTATTAGTAGATCGAGCTTTTCTCTGAAATCCTTCTCACTTATCCCTATTTCTTTGATCGAGAGAGGTTCGTTTAGTTGTTTGATTAGCTCTTTCACGGCAACAACCAGTCTATCGGTAGCTTCTTCACTCGATTTTGCTTTTATCCCGATCGCGGCTGCGAGCTCAGCGTATCTATCGGCGGCAACTGTTTTAGTGTACTGTATTACATAAGGCAACACCACTTCCACGCTGCGACCATGAGAAACATGAAAAATAGAACCAAGCGCATGCCCCATGCTATGTGCAATAGTCACCTGAGAATTGCCAAAAGCTAGTCCCCCCATCGCAGCGGCATTCTGCATGCGTTCCCTTGCAATCATGTCATCACCGTTTTTGTACACCTTAGGCAGGTATTCAAATATCAACGATATCGCTTTTATCGCAAGCGCATCGGTAAAATCATTCCGCCATTCACAAACATAGCTTTCTATACAGTTGGCAAGTGCATCCAACCCGGTATCAGCAGTGAGTTGCGGAGGCATTCTTGAGACTAAGGATGGATCCAAGATACATATATCCGCAATGACCGCACGCGTCGCGGGTTCTAATTTCCTCTGTTCCGTCTTGTCCGTGACCACCATCGCCCATGAAAGTTCTGCCCCACCCCCACTGGTGGTGGGTATCGTTATCAGCCTGGCTTTCTTACCCGTGGTCACCTCGGCAAATGGTGTTACTTCTTCCAGAGATAGTCCAGGGTTTTCATAAAGCAGCCATGCTGCTTTTGCGACATCTATGGGGGATCCACCACCCAAGCCAATTATCAGTTCAGGTTCAAACCTCTTGAGGAGCTCTACACATTTGAATACAGTCTCCTTTGACGGATCCGGTTCCACTGCCTCGAATGTCTCAACTTCAGTTGCGTTTTTTTCAAGGTAACTTGTGACTTTCTCTACAAAACCGACTTTTCTTATTCCCTGATCTGTTACTATTACCGCTTTCCTGGCTTTAACTTCCTCCAGATAATCAAGTGCATCCTCACCGAAAGCTATCCTAGGACTTATAAACCACCACATCTCTCTACTATTGCGTTTCTTGCTTATTCACCGCAACCCTCTAACCACATTCCCACACAAAGCTCAAGATCCGGTGAGGGTAATACTTCTTTGTCAATTACTACGTCTACCACTGCGGGAAGATTGGAGTCGTCTGCCCTTTGTAAGGCAGGTTTGATCTCGGAAGGCTTCACCACTCTTTCCCCATAGCAATTCATACCTCGAGCGACTTCATCGTAGCGGATGTTACCCAGGTCAACGCCAATGTATCTTTTTCCAAAAGACGCTGTTTGTCCGGCTCTTATCATTCCCCAAGCACTGTCATTGTGAACTATAAACACGATAGGCAACTGTAAACGACTCGCCGTTTCCAATTCCTGGATGTTGAGACCGAATGAGCCATCGCCGGTGACACAGTATACTTTCCTCAAGGGAGCTGCTAACTTGGCTGCAATAGCATAGGGAATACCGGCTCCGAGGTGACCGCCATCTCCAGATGAACAGCTTAAGAATGTATTTGGTTCATAGATACGGTTTAGACGCACACACCAGACAGATGTGTTTCCCCCATCGATCACGGCGATAGCATCCCGGGGAAAGAATTCCCGCGCTTCTTTTGCCAGTCGCGCTGGGTGGATCGGCACACTATCCGACTCACACATTCCCTTGAAGCCTTCAAGCCAATTGTTCTCCGCTTCCTTGTATGCTTGAAGAGCCTCACGCTCTTGTTTTTTCGACGTATATTTCTTCAGCGCTTCCAAAAGGGCATGAAGTGTGGATTTTGCGTCGCCAACTATACCGATGTCCACCCGCCGGTTAACCCCAATCATGTCGCCAGCGATATCTATCTGGATAAGTTTCTGCTGTGGTGCCTCGCCCCAAGCAGGCGGCTTGCCCCAGAACTCAAGGTCCGCTAGTCGCCCTCCAACCAGAAGTACGACATCGGCATCGGCTTGAGCAATGATTCCCCCCGTGCCAAAACAACTTGAAATAAGACAGAGGGGATGATCCTCCGGGATGCTGCCTTTTCCTTGTACGGAGGTAGTTACCGGGGCTTGTAAATACTCAGCGAGCTCGATAAGTTCCTGGGAAGCTTTTGAACGAAGAACTCCACCACCAGCATGGATGAGCGGCAACTTTGCGGCGCTCAGCATTTTCGCAGCTTGGTCGATTGACGAAACATCCCCAACCGGACGACCCATGGGTCTATAACTCTCGGGGGGAATAATCTCAAGTTCATTTTCTTCTTCGGCTTGAAACATGACATCTGAAGGGAAATCGAGATGAACCGGTCCAGGTCTACCTGATGTGGCTATCCTGAAGGCCTGGTAAACAAGCTCAGGGATGCGCTTCCAATGAGAGACAACAGCATTCCATTTAGTGACCCCCTTGAATAGCGAAATTTGATCTAATCCTTGAGTGGAACCGTGGTCTGGATACGAACGCCATGTCTGATTCTGTGCCGTAATTGCTATTACGGGTATGCTATCAGCGGAAGGGGGATATACTCCGGCAACCAAATTCGCCGCTCCAGGTCCCACCGTTCCAATAGATACACCTGGTTTCCCCGTCACCCGTGTCCAGGCGTCTGCCGCATGAGCCGCTGCCGCTTCATGCCTTGTACCAATGAACTCAATTTGCTCATCCTTGTAGATGGCATCCAAAAAAGGTAAAAATTGAGCGCCACACACACCGAAAACATATTTAACGTTTTCTTGAGCAAGGCAGCGCTTTAAAACTTCCCCACCCGTTATTTTAGCCATAATCTCACCTCCTACAACAAAAATTATCCGTGGACAAACAGGACTTCTTCAATCAGCAGCACGTTCACTAAGATGGCCTTTGCAGGAAATAGGACTTGGCATGCTGCTTTTTACCACCATTAATTTCCGTACCAAGTATAAATTACCTTCACCTTTGAGTCAATTTAGTCTCACTCTCCAATACACAACCCCATAAGATTGCCATTCTGTTTTGCTACCATGATAAACAGACTGTTATTGGCACAAAGATAATGCAAACTGATTACCTAAGACAGGAAATAGCAGTCTCTCTTGATACTCCCCAAGGATATCCAAGCATTGCCCTTTTTGTGGTATATTAAAGACACAGCATGAGATAAAGTAAGCACAGTATTCCTATATTTTGGTATTATATGAAATGGCTGGCAAATACTGGATGGGGGTGATAAAAATGCTCAGTTAAGTTTTCTGGAACAAGTCCTTAATGAGGTTCTCTTATGTTTGATAGTGTTGCTAAAGAGATGAGAGTCGCTAGCTTGCTTCTACCTCCGGAAAAACATTATTGGGCAAAGAGAAATAAAGAAGAAAAGGAGGGTAGAATGCAAGGTAGTAAACTCTATGTAGGAAATCTTAGCTATTCTGCAACTAATGAACAGTTGGAGGAACTGTTTTCCAAGCATGGTGAAGTTAAGCAAGTCAATATAATTGAAGGTAGAGGTTTTGGATTTGTTGAAATGTCTGACCCGTCGGAAGCCGAAAAAGCAAAAGAGGCATTGGACGGTTCCGATTTCGATGGGCGTACCTTGAAAGTTGACGAAGCGAAGCCACCAAGAAGGGATCGAAGATAATTAGATAATTTTCAAAGACAATCTAGCTTTAGAGTGGTTATACAGAATATATGAAGAGAGTTCCCAGATGGAATGCTTTTGAGGAGTTGAAGAATTTAGGAAACAGCTGACGCATAAGGGATGTACTGCACAAGTGTCTCCTGACAAAGCCAACCGTACGAATGTTAGTCGAATGGCCAATATCAGGGTAGCCAGGAAGCTCAAACCTTAAAAGTTTTCTCATTTACCGCGATGGCCTATGTCTAGCTGTGTTTAAAGCGGGCTACCGATGCTGCCTATTTAGCTTAGCGTTTTTGTTGATCCAGTTTTCGCTATCTTAGTATTGTGTCTCGAGCACTAAAGAACCATGAAGGGACAAATTTCTCCGATACTCCGCATACTCAGCTAATCTGGAAAGGACGGCAGCAGCATGGTCGGGCAACAGATAGCATGGGATTCCCTTCTGCACCGCCAGCTTGCTTACCTGAGCATCTATGTATCCACTACCAAACTCTGAAGCAATAATAATTGGCTTACCATACTTAGCCACTAAAACTGCTAACTGCTCAAGAACCTCAGCCAGGCTATCCCCGAATGCCTTAAGCTGTTCACGCAAAATTGGGCTCTCACTGGATACCAATACTATGCCTCTTGGTAACATTGGTGATAAGTTCAGCAATATCAGACCATCGACAGTAGCACAACGAAGCATGACCTCAACAGATTTCATCACATCCTCCCCGAAAACCCCCGCTACCAAATCTACCGGGTTGCCCCGGCTCCACCAGGAAGGCAAGAGGCCATCCAATTCCTTTATAGTCTCTGCAGGAAGCTGAGCCACACTAAGACCGGCATTAATACAGGCATCTGCACCAAGGACCCCCCAACCCCCACCAGCAGTGATTATTCCCACCCTTTTCCCTTGAGGCAGTGGTTGATGCAACAGCGCAGCGCCAACATTGAATATCTCATCCATGTCTCGAACCCTTATAATCCCTGATTGCTTGCAAACAGAGTTAAAAATAGCATCAGAGCCTGCTAAGGCAGCAGTATGCGATTTAGCTGCTCTAGCTCCAGCGCTTGTATATCCTGCCTTAAGCATCACGATGGGCTTTCTTTGAGTGACCTTCTTAGCTGTTTCAAAAAACTTTCTGCCGTCCTTCAACCCTTCAATGTAGCTCAATATGACTTTAGTCTCAGTATCCTCAGCCAAATACTCAAGATAATCTTCATAATGCAAATCTGCCTCATTGCCATAGCTGATAAGCTTGCTGATGCCGAAACCATTACTGCTTAACCTTTGGACGATGGAAAACCCGATATTGCCGCTTTGTGAGACTACAGCAAAGGGCCCCGGCTCAGGGAATAAAGGTGGCATGAGAGCAGACAAGCTGCAAGCTGTGCTGATAATGCCAAAGCAATTAGGTCCCACTAAAATCATGCCACTTTTGCGGGCTATGCTGACCACTTCCCTCTGCAGTTTCTCCCCTTCAGTTCCTACCTCAGCAAAACCAGCGGTGACGACGACCGCGGCCTTGATTCCCTTCTCAGCGCATTCCTGTAAAACTTGTGGCACGCTGAAGGGGGGAATCACAACTACAGCAAGATCAGGAGTCTCAGGCAAAGCCTTGACACTGGAATATGCCTTCAAGCCCAGGATTTCTTTCTCCTTTAGATTTACCGGGTACACTTTGCCTTTAAAGTGCCCGGTGATAATGTGAGACAAGATAACAGCCCCCCATTTATATGGATTTGCTGATGCTCCAATCAAAGTAAGCGACCTAGGGTTGAAAAGGGGGTCAAATTTTTGAGCTATTTCAGACATGACCTCTCTATTACTAACTATCAGCGGCTACTAATTACCTGAAGCTTTCGAAATACCAATTTAGCCAACCCCCTATATTATTCCATTTAGGAAGTGCAGTCAATTGGAGTTCAAAAAACATTGTTGTCTTACTCAACTAGCTTTGCTATGATGCGATAAGAGGTGATTAATTATGCAGCCAGGACTAGTATATGACCCAATTTACCTGGAGCACGATACCGGTGAGCATGTAGAGAATTCTCAGAGACTGGTATCGATAATGTCGCATTTGGAGGAGACCAAGACGAAGGAAAAGCTTACCTCGTTTTCTCCTCGCCTTGCCTCAATAGACGAAATACAAATGGTGCATGCACCAGAATATGTTTCCTACATCAAGAGCAAAGCTGAAAGCGGAGGCGGATGGCTTGATCCTGATACTGTAATGTGCCCAAGATCCTATGAGGTAGCGTTATATGCCGCCGGTGGAATGTTAACCGCTGTGGAAAAGGTAATGACAGGTGAAGTTGATTCTGCTTTCGCTCTTGTCAGGCCTCCAGGACACCATGCCACCTCCAATAGAGCAATGGGATTCTGCATTTTCAATAACATAGCTATTGGGGCTAGATTTGCCCTGGCTAACTTCAATATTGAGCGCATTCTAATCGCTGATTTTGATGTCCATCATGGCAATGCAACTCAGGAGGCTTTTTACAATGACTCCAAGGTCCTCTATTTCTCCACTCATCAATATCCCTTTTACCCCGGGACTGGCTGGGTAGATGAAACTGGAACCGGTCAAGGAAAAGGATATACCGTTAATTTTCCCATGTCTGCTGGCTGGGGGGATGAGGAATACCTCAGAGCTTTCAACGAAGTCCTGGTTCCAGTAGCCAGGAAATTCCAACCACAGCTTGTCCTTGTTTCCGTTGGTTTTGACCTTCACTGGGCTGATAGTATAGCTATGATGCAGGCCAGCGTGATTGGTTTTGCTCAGATTGTTAGGATATTGAAGGAACTGGCTGTTGAGCTATGTCAAGGGCATCTTGCCCTTACCTTAGAAGGTGGCTACAACCTCCAGGTAGCTGCTTTAGGAACAAAAGCTATTTTCGATGTCCTTCTGGGCACGGCGGGGGTGGTTGACCCATTAGGCAAAGCACCAAGCATAAGAAAAGCTGTTGGTTTCGAAGAACACCTTAAAAGAATAAAGGAAATACACCATATAGAAAATCAGGATTAGCAGGACAGTCGGTTATATTATGTAAACTATCCTCTGCTTTCGGGTAAGAAGCGTGAGAAAACCTCGTTCCCCAAAAGTTTGCCCTTAGTGGTTAGCCTGATGCTATGTTGCTTTTTAGCTATCAAACCGAGTTTAACCAGCTCGTTAATTTGTTGCTGCTGATAAATGGAATAAAGCTCCACACCGAAGCGATGGGCAAAGTCAGTAAGATTTACCCCCTCTTCTAATCTCAAACTTAAAATCACTGCCTCGGCAATCTCTAAATCTCTGTCAATATTTTCAATATTATCCACCCAGAGACTGTTAGAGTATGGTCGTGGAGACAGTTTTGTTTTCAGGCTAGCAAGATGCTTTACATATTCCACAGGGGATGAAACATTAACCCAGCGGTAACCATCTAAATGGGAATGAGCACCAGCACCAAAGCCTAAATAAGGCTCATTTTTCCAATAAGTTATGTTATGTTGACATAGCTTCCCCGGCAATGCCCAATTGGATATTTCGTAGTGGCTATAACCTTCTTGGGCTAGCTTGTCCAAAGCTAACAAATACATATCAGCTGCCAGGTCAGCATCAGGCTTTGGTAGCGAACCTGATGCTACCGCATTCGCCAACGGTGTGCCAGGCTCCAGGGTAAGCGGGTAAAGTGACAAATGGTCAGGGTTGAGCTTTATTGCCTCAACAAGATTATTTCGCCAGTCGCTAACCGCCTGCCGCGGTAAAGCATATAGCAAATCCATGTTGATATTCTCAAAGCCTGCTTGCCTTGCCATGAAAAAAGCTTCCCTTGCCTCATTTGCTGAATGAATTCTACCCAACAACTTAAGCTCATTGTCGCTGAAGCTTTGCACTCCTAAGCTCAATCGGTTAACACCGCTTTCTTTCAATTGAGTAAGAAAGGATTGCTCCACGGTTCCCGGATTTGTCTCTAGAGTCACCTCCAAATTTGGCGAGGTGTTAAAAACTTTACTACACGTCTTCAAAATACGGGATATCGATTCCCTGAGAAGCAAGCTAGGTGTTCCTCCACCAAAATAAATTGTTCTTACCTCAAACTCCCAAACATCTTTAGCATAAAGCTGCATTTCCTTCTCCAAAGTATCCACATATTGGGGAATAAGCCAGCTTAACCCAGCATAGGAATTAAAATCACAGTAATAACACTTGGACAAGCAAAAGGGGATGTGAAAGTAAAGGCTCAGTTTCTGTGATTTGCCCATCAAGCAGCTTTTTTAGGAAAGGAAAGCCAAGGAAATAATTGACTCCACTCCTTCTTTTCCCAAATAACCAGGAGCGGACCAGCGATGCATAATGAGCTATAAGTGCCAGCGAGTAACCCAAATAATAATGCCAGTACAAAGTAGTGAATTGTGGCTCCGCCGAAGAGCAACAGCGCTAGGACAACGCAAAGCGTGGTCAAGGAAGTATTCAAGGAGCGTGCTAGAGTCTCCGTAAGGCTAGAATTCACCGTTACAGCAAAATCAGGGCTGCTGCCTCTAGTTCTATTTTCTCTAATGCGGTCAAATACAACTACAGTATTGTTGATACTGTAGCCTACAATGGTAAGCACTGCAGTGATAAACATAGCGTTAATTTCTACATTAGCCACTTGACCGAGAATAGCGAAGATGCCCAGGATAATAAGTACATCATGAATCAAGGCGATAATGGCGCAGGTACCCCACTTGAATGGGCTAGGCATACGGCGAAATGCCCAGACAATATAAAACAGCATAGCCACAGCAGCTATTAGCACGGCGATGCCGGCGTTACGTGCTGTGTGAGTAGCTATGACAGGGGAAATTGCATTATAGTCAAGGACTAAAATCTCCGTATCAAAGCCAGTTTCTAATCCACTAATTAGAACTTCTTTCGCCTCAGGTGATATTTCTTTGATGCGGATGAAAAAATTATTCTCACTCCTCTGAACAATGGCCTCGGGATATCCCAGAGCAGTCAATTCTTGACGTAGCTGATTCTGCTCTACCTGTGGAGTAAAACTGAGTGTCATGGATGTGCCACCGCTGAAGTCAATCCCTGGTTGCAGCTTAAAGGCCGCCAGTGAGATTATCATTATAATAATCACTATGGCTGAGCCGAGGAAAAACCACTGTTTTTTTCCTACAAAGTCAATCATACTCTAACCCCGTAAGCCGCTAGATTAGTGACCAGGCGACCGCCAACAACAAAGCGAAGGAAAGTTCGAGTAACCACAATGGCGGTAAACATACTTAGTGCCACACCAACAAACAAAGTCAGGGCAAAGCCCCTGACCATGAAAGCCCCAAAGGTACCGCCAAGCCAGAAAAGGATGATGCAAGCAATAAACGTAGTGATGTTACTATCACGAATAGCTGGCCAAGCGCGATTAAATCCAGTCTCTACCGCAGCACCTAGAGTACGCCCAGCACGCAGTTCTTCCTTCGTTCGCTCAAAAATAAGAACATTGGCATCAACAGCCATGCCTAAAGACAAAATGAGGGCAGCGATGCCAGGTAAAGTTAAGGTTATCGGGAAAAAGCTAAAAATAGCTAAAAGAAGAACACCGTAGACCCCCAGGCTGAAGCAAGCGACTAACCCAAGTAAGCGATAATAGGCAAGCATAAATACTAATAACAATACCAACCCAATTCCAGCAGCAATCATGCTTTTCCTTATGGAATCGGCTCCTAAAGAAGCATCTACATCCCGCTGGTCAATAAGCGTCAAGGGAACATCTAAGGCACCAGAGTTAAGTTTGTTTGCCAGGTCAGCAGCTTCATCCAGGGTAAAACGACCTTCAATTTGTCCCCTGTCGCTGATTACTGATTGAACCACTGGGGCTGATATCAGCTTGTTGTCCACATAAATAGCTAGCGGCTTCTCCAAGTTACGCTTTGTTATCTGCTCGAACAGATGTGCACCCTCACTATCCCATTCAAAGGTAACTATGGGACCTTCATAGGGGTCTACATCCCGCTCGGCACGCTTGAGATACTGGCCAGTGAGTGCCTTCTCCTGACCATCTTTACCGATAGCCGTAGCAGATTCATTTCCAAAGACCAGCTCTCCCGTGGTTTCATTAATCACCGGGTCACCGTTTTCATCAAACTTCTGCTCTCTAAACTCAAGCAGACCTGTCTCCCCGATGAGTTTAAGCGCCCTGGTAATATTTTCCACTCCGGGAAGCTGAACTACTATTTGGTCAAGCCCTAGCTTCTGAATTGTAGGCTCAGTGACCCCAAATTCGTTAACTCTCCGCTGAATTTTCTCTGTCACTGCTGCCATAGCTGCTGCATCGCTTATAGAAGGGTCTTTCTTGGACAAATCGGCTTCATAAAGCAACTGGCTGCCACCTTTGAGGTCGAGGCCAAGCATTAACCCGTTTGGACCGAGTAACTTTGCGTTCACAGGCAATATTGACCACAAGGCAAGACCAAGCAGGGCAAGTATAAAAATTAATAAGTAGCTATTTCTTTTGCTCAATTAACCGACCTTTGTTTTGGGATATTGCTTCGCTGTGTTCGCAATGACAGCTTTCTTCCCACCAACGCCAATGCCTCCTCTTTGGTGGTTAACTCGCCACCGGCTTGAGCTTCCTGTACCAAATCCAAAAGCTCACCAATCAATGGCCCTGGTGTTAAGCTAAAGCTGTTGATCAAGTCGTGCCCATCGACCAGTTTTGCCGGCAGAATTTTAGCCTGCTGCCTTTCACGCTCAGTTAATATATAGTTTATCAGCCTACAATGTCCTTTCCATTCCTCCATGTCTAAAAGAGGGCCACGACTAGCAAGATAATCAGCTAAAGCCAAGATTAAAATATCGATGCCAGCGTCACCTACATCTCTGAAGTAGCGATAAATTGCTCGCTGTGTTGGCATCCCTTCGCTCGACATTTGCATAGGACGCAAGTGGTGATAAACAAGGCTTTCCACAAGGCTTATTTCCCGGTTGCTGAATCGTAGCCTTCCTAAGATAGCCACTGTCATATCTGCTCCGTCTTTAGCATGACCATAAAAGTGGGCATTATCGTCATTATCAACAAATTTTGTTCTTGGCTTAGCAACATCATGGAATAATCCACCCAGTTTAAGCAACATTCTATGAGTGCTACCACTGGATACCTCTTCATCCAAATGTTCCTTTACGTGGTCTAACCAAGGAGCATCAGCCAATATCTCTTCACTGCCATATTCCCAATCGTGTTCTCTGATTAGAAATTCTATTGCTGCTACAGTTTGGAGAGAATGGTCAAATACATCCCAAAAGTGTAATTTAGGTTGTTCCACCCCTTTGCTTTCTGCTAACTCCGGGATTAAAGCCAAAAGCAAGCTAAGTTCATCAAGATAATAAAGGTAGTGAGCAGTATCGGACAAATTAACTATCTTAAGCAATTCTTCTCTGATTCTTTCTCCAGGAACCTTACTGACCAAATGAGAATGGCAACGGATTAAAGCTTCAGTCTTGGGATCAATAGCGAAATTGAGTTCGTCAGCGAGACGCACTGCTCGTAACATCCTGACAGCATCAACCTCAAATATCTTTTCGCTGACACCTCGTATAATCCTATTTTTTAGGTCCTTCTCGCCGGAGAATGGATCGATGAGCTTCATTCCAGATTGCTTCATAATTTCCTCATTTTGCCTGGGGCTTCGGCTTACCACATTGACAAATTGCTTAAGCTCGGCAGCCATAGCGTTTATGGTGAAATCACGCCGCGTAAGGTCAGACTCAACACCACCCGAGAAGGAAGACAGATCAACGTACCATATTTGTTCACCTTCATTTACCACCACTCTAGCTATCCTATTGACATCGTCTAGTAGCACAAATTTGCCTTTCATAGCCTTGGCTACTTCACTGGCTATATCTATCGCGTTACCCTTTACAACAATATCGAGGTCATTGGTCTCGTTGCCTAAAAACCAATCACGAATAAGACCTCCCACTGCGTAGCTTTGATATCCTTGACGGTCCAACAGCGAAGACACCCTGTTCAAGATGAGAGCTATATCAGTCTGCATAACAAAATACGAAGGCAATTATAGTTTGAAAAGTAACACCTGTAAAGGGATAGAGTCGCACGAGCTGGCAGAACGCATAAAATCTGGCAAATTGAATATAAGGGTCTACTTTTTATCACATAACTATGTTAAAATCACCGAGTTTCATTATTATATTAACTTTTTTATCATCAACAGTTATGAGGAAGATGAAGATTTGCCTTCTTACTTATAGGGGGAATCCTTACAGCGGTGGTCAAGGCATCTATATCTATTATCTAGCTCGTGAATTACACCACATGGGACATGAAGTGGACGTAATCAGTAGCCGGCCATTTCCCGAACTAAGCGAAGGGATTACCTTGCATCGCCTCAAAACCTCAAGCATATATTATCAAGATACCTCGTTTAAGGAAAACTTTCTCAAATGTCGAAGTCTGACCGATTTTGGTGAATTATTCACCACTAAATATGGCATATTTAGTGACCCACTGGCATTCAGTGTAAGAGCCTACGCCAAGGTCAAAGAGCTTTGTAAATCACGGAAATTCGACATCATACATGATAATCAAGGACTTGGTTATGCGCTTCTCTCAATGAAAAATTTGGGGATACCAGTTGTTGCTACTATCCACCATCCGCTTACCATAGATAAACGGGCTGATTTAAAACAAGCTGATAGCTTACGAAGTAAGTGGGGAGTCCACATGTTCTATCTTCTCTCCCACATGCAGGCTTTTGTTGCCCGACGCCTGGACAGAGTAATTACAGTATCCCAAAGTTCGGCTAAGGAAATTGAGAGGTCATTTAAGGTAAATCCGGATAAATTGAGAGTGGTCTATAACGGTACAGATACCGACATCTTTAAGCCAATTGAGGAAGAAACTAGCAATAGAAATGGCTTAATTATGGTTGGGAATACCGATGATAGAAAGAAAGGGGTTATTTACCTCCTGAAAGCGCTGCAGTTATTAGCGGATGATGGAATAAGGTTAAATATTGTAGATGACCCGTGGCAACGTGTGCCATATGGGGATTCGGTAGAGCCACCACCACCTTCCTATTCTTTGCGTATGTTGGAAAAATTCGGAGTGGATGGGTTAGTTAGCTTCACCGGGCGACTGACCAAAGAAGAGTTAGTCAGACAATATTCAAGGGCAGAAATAGCAGTGGTACCTTCTCTCTACGAAGGTTTTGGGTTACCTGCGTCCGAAGCGATGGCTTGCGGCGTTCCGGTAATAGCCAGTTCCGGTGGAGCTCTCCCTGAAGTAGTGGGGAACGCTGGCATACTTGTTCCACCAGGAGAACCTGGACCTTTGGCTGAAGCAATCAAGCGTCTGCTCAAAGATAAACAATTACAACAGGAGCTGGGTGAGGCAGGAAGGAGGAGGATACAGCAAGAATTTAGCTGGGAGCAGGCAGCCAACAAAACTGTGAAAGTATACCAGGAGTTATTGTAGCACAATGGTCACTGTAGGACTTGACTTGTTGGGGTTGAGAGATGGTGATTGGCTGCTAGATGCTGGTTGCGGTAATGGAAGGCACTCTTGGGTAGCATCCAAGCGGAATCACTCCACCATTATCGCTTTCGATACCGATTGGGAGAGTCTCGAAAAAAATAAATACACTCTGGCTCTGTTGAAGCAAAAAGGTGAGGTAAACAGTAATAGCCATCTACTACAAGCCGATATAACGAGTCTTCCCTTCAAGAATGGTGCTTTCAATAGGATTATTTGCTCTGAAGTTTTAGAGCATATACCTCAAGACCGACAAGCAGTCAGAGAGCTGATTAGAGTATTGGATAGTGATGGTGCAATGGGAGTCAGCGTGCCACATTATCTCGCCGAGTCTATCTGCTGGATGCTTTCCAAGGATTACTACGGTTTTCCAGGAGGGCACATAAGGAAATATAAGTCTCGACAAATTGCTGCTCTCTTGCGCTCCAGTGGACTTAATATCTATGCTATCCGCGGCAATCACGCTCTACATTCGTTTTACTGGATACTTCGCTGCCTTTTCGGAATCAAAAGGGAAAATGCCTTGGTCCCTTCCTTATATAATAAGTTCCTGATGCTTGATATAGACAACAGCCATAGGGCTCACCGCTGGCTAGAGGGTTTCTTTAACCTGATTATCCCCAAGAGCATTGTCATTTACACTCGGAAAAAGGGACACCCTTCACTACAATAATATCTGCTAACGAAGGAAACAAACGAGCTGCCTTATCTAAGGCTCCCAGAATACCATAGCAGATTGGCTTCGGAAGCTTGGAAAGAATGCTGCCCCACCATGGCACACCCCATAACAGAGATATTCCTTTAATGCTCTTTATTTGAAAGTTGGCCTTCACCAAATTGTAGAGTGATTGATAATCGAACTTATATGTATGGTCAACAGGCAAAACCCAGGGAGTTATTTGCGCTTCAGCTTTCCCCCCAAAAACCACTTTTAACCTAGTAACCTTTTTCCCTATACGAAAACCAAGACTCTCGAAATTGGCTATGGCAATTATCATCTCCCCTTCAGGCTTAAGCACTCTGGAAATTTCTTCCATGGTTTTACTTGGTGACATGAAATGGTCCAGTGCCCCTTTGCACATAACCTTATCGAAGAAGCATGACTTGAATGGTAGAATCTCTCCCATACCCTGCAATAAAGCTACTGTCGTATTAGCTTGAGCAAGGTACTCCTTAGCTCGGCCCAGCATTACTCCAGAAGGCTCAAGCCCGATAGCTATAGCCCCGTTGTTCGCTAACTCAGCGGCATCAACAGCTCTACCACATCCTACATCCAGTATATATTCACCTTCTTTAGCAGCTACTTCCTGAATGATCAGTCGAGGTGTCTGTTGAAATAAGAACCCGAGGTCGGGATGTATTATCGGCGGCACTACATGGTCGTCATCCCATTTCAAATCTAATTTTTCTTCCATGCTTCCGTTGCATCAATATTACCTTATCAACCACACCATATTCTACCCCTTGGCTTTGTTATTGCGTTGCATGATGTCCCGTGTCATAATATCACTAAAATGTCAACAGAGCGGGAAAAGACCATAGAATTAGCCATCGAGCAAATTGAAAGGCAATTCGGCAAGGGCTCTATTATGAAATTAGGTGAAGCTTCAACAAGAGTGCCTGTGGAAATTGTCTCAACTGGTGCGATAGCTCTCGATCTGGCTCTAGGTATTGGGGGCATACCTAAAGGACGTGTTGTCGAAATCTTTGGTTCCGAAGGCTCAGGTAAAACCACTCTTGCCCAGCATATAATTGCTGAAGCTCAAAAGGCTGGTGGCACTGTTGCATATATAGACGCTGAGCACGCACTTGACCCTACATACGCTAACACTTGCGGTGTGCAGCTTGATGACTTGCTTATCTCTCAACCTGATACTGGCGAGGAAGCCTTGGAAATCACCGAGACTCTGGTAAGAAGCGGTGCCATAGATGTAATAGTTATTGATAGCGTAGCCGCATTGGTGCCTAGAGCAGAGATAGAAGGCGAGATGGGCGATGCCCATGTTGGCTTGCAAGCCCGCTTGATGTCTCAAGCGTTAAGGAAATTAGTGGCTGCTATCGGCAAATCCAAAACAGCAGTGGTATTTATCAATCAATTACGTGAAAAAGTAGGCATCATCTTTGGCAACCCAGAGATAACACCGGGGGGAAGAGCATTGAAATTCTACAGCTCGGTGAGAATAGATTTGAGGAGAGGCGATGCCATTAAGCAAGGCACAGAGATAATTGGCACACGTGTCAGAGCTAGAGTGGTTAAGAATAAGGTAGCTCCCCCATTTCGCAACGCTGAATTCGATATAATGTTCAACCATGGGATAAGCAAAGAGGGGGGGGTACTCGACATCGGAGTAGCATCAGGCATGATAAAGAAACTTGGTGCGTTCTTCAATTATGGCGAGACAAAATTGGGACAAGGAAGGGAAAATGCCAAGGACTACCTGACCCAACATCCTGAGGTTGCTTCACAACTGGAACGCGAGATTAGAGCTGCAAATGCCTCTTTAAATACTTCCACTTAATGAAGCTCGGAAACTTCTAATGGAGAGCTTGCCTAGCTAGAAAGGCTTATATGGCAGGCAACAATGAACCTCTTCAGCGCTGCCTTGATTCAGCTTATCGCTATCTTAGTTACCGCCCCCGCAGTGAAGCCGAGATAAGGCAATGCTTGAAACGACGCGGTTTTGATAGCGAGGTAGTAGAGGAAGCAATTGCGAAACTTAAGGAGCAAAATTTAATTGACGATGTTGCCTTCGCACAGTTTTGGAAGAGTAATCGTTTATCTTTCAAGCCCAAGAGTAAAAGATTAATAATAAAGGAATTGAAGGATAAAAAGATAGCTCCGGAAGTTATCGAACAAGTAACTCAGGACATAGATGATGCAGCCAATGCTTATAGGCTAGGTTCCAGTCGGATGCATACCCTGGGTGACTTAAATTACTTGGACTTCCAGCGACGCTTAGCCAGCTATCTCAGTTATCGTGGTTTTAGTTATGCTGTCATCAGACAAACCTTAGCCCGTTTGTGGGAAGAAAAGAAGCAAATTAGTAACCAAATAAGCTTATAAACACCCCAGCAGCGGTAGCCGTACCAATGACACCAGCTACATTTGGCCCCATAGCATGCATTAGTAAGAAGTTTCTAGGATTGGCTTTTTGCCCCATTTTCTGAACGACCCTAGCTGACATGGGCACGGCTGAAACACCAGCAGCCCCAATCATGGGGTTTATCTTCGTCTTAAGTACCAAATTCATCAATTTAGCAAAAACCACACCTCCAGCAGTAGCCAACGTAAAGCCAAGTATGCCAATAGCAAACACTAACAATGGACCAGGCTGTAGGAAGGATTGAGCTGATACATAGGCACCCACACAGAAACCAAGGAAAACAGTTACTATATCCACGAAGCCGGTAGCTAATGAATTGGACAACCTATCAGTAACGCCAGTGACTGAAAGAAGATTACCCAGCATGAATACTCCGATGAGTGGTAATGCTGAAGGGACTAGAAGTCCAACGATGACAGTAGTACATATTGGGAAAGCTATCCTTTCGAGAGTGGAAACCTGCCTTAATTGCGGCGCCATGTATATTGCTCGTTCCTTTTTGGTAGTGATAGCTCTAATGACCGGGGGTTGGATTAATGGCACCATAGCCATATAAACATAAGCAGCTATAGCGGTAACCCCCATAAGCTGAGGGGCCAGCATCTGGGTGAGATAAACCGTGGTGGGGCCGTCAGCACCACCTATGATTCCTATACTGCATGCCTCGGGAAGACTAAATCCTAATGCTACAGCTATGAACAAGGTGGCATAGACGCCTAATTGGGCTGCCGCCCCTAGTAAGAAATAGATAGGTCTAGCAATAAGAGGACCAAGGTCGGTCATGGCACCTAACCCGAGAAACATAAAGATAGGGATAATCCCCCACCCAAAACCATACTGGAAAATACGGGATAGAAATCCAATTGGCTCTCCACCCTGCCTTATTAATTCCACCCAGTTAGGTGGTAGATAATCCACAATAGTACCGTCGGGCATTTGGAATCCCATGACCCCATAGCCTAAAGGTAAATTGCCTATAATAATCCCAAAACCAATGGGTACTAAAATCAGCGGCTCCCATTTCCTAGCTATGCCAGCGTAAATGAGTAACCCGCCGATGACGAGCATTATTAAATCCTGGTAAGTGAAGGAAGCTAAGCTCTCCCCTATACCAAACATAGCTCATCCTCTAATTTGACTCTTGGCATCATCTCATTTCTCTGGCTCATTCTCCTGTTTCTTTTGTGTTCTTTGGGATATTATTCCCATGCCAGAAGTCACCACCCAAAGGATAATTAAAACGATAAAAACAGTGCCAAATCCCAACCCTGCAACCTTAATTGCCTCAATCCAATCTACTACCATAATGGTGTTCCTTCCCAGTTTTCAACAATATACCTGCCAACTAGTAAAAGAGTTAAATTGTATAATACTAGAAATTACTAATACAAGGATATAAGTAATTGACACTATGTAGCCATGAAGGATATATTTATTTAGCAAGGGGCCATTAGCTCAGTTGGTTAGAGCACGGTCCTGATAAGACCGGGGTCTGTGGTTCGAATCCACAATGGCCCATTATAGATATAGAGTGCGAATATGCATCGACTGCAGGGAGGCGAAAGAATCATAATCCGGGGTGAGATTCCCCAAAATTATCAAAGTATATGAAACCTGATATTCAGACACTTGAGCAAGCAGTAACCCGAGCTGACAAGCTTAGTCAAGAAGCAAGGAGATTTGCAGAACAATCTGCAAAAGCTTCCCAAGATGCCATAAGCAGAGCTGAGGAAATTAGCCAGACAGCCATAGAGGCTGTTAAGGAAGCAAAGAGAGCCTCTCACGATGCTATAAGCAAAGTTGAAAAAATTAGTCAGGCAACTACGGAGGTTGTCCAACAATCAATAAAGGCAGCCCAAGAAGCAATAAGCAAAGCCGAGGCATCAGCGAAGACACTTGAAGAAACAGCAAGCAGAATTGAAACATCAGCCAAATCAGCCAAGGATGATACCAAAGCATTGCTAAAAGCATCCCAAGAAAGAATAAACAGAGCTGAAGAAATAAGCCGTGCAGCCATCGAAGCTGCTAACAAGGCAAGAGAAGCCTCTCAAGAAGCGATAAGTAGGACTGAGGAAGTAAGTCGAGCAGCAACAGAGATTGCTGAAAAAGCGAACAAGACATCCCAGAAAGCGGCAACCAGAGCTGAAAAGATAACTCAGGAAGCCAGAGAGGCGGCCGAAATATCAATAAAAGCATCGCAAGAAGCAATAATCAAGACCGAGGCATCCATTAAGCTAGCCATGGAGGCTACAGGGGCGTCGCAAAAGACATTTGAGGAGGCGATAAGCAGGGCTGACGAAGTAAGTAAAACAGCTATGGAGGCCACAGAAGCAGCATCGAGGGTGTTTCAAGAGGCCATAGGCAGAGCTGATAAGGTAAGCAAGACAGCCATGGAGACTACCACGGCCACAGCAAGAGTGTCGCAAAAAGCAATCAGCAAAGCTGAAGAGATAAGCCAGGTAGCTTGGGGAGCGGCTGAAGAGGCAAAAAGGGTGTCTCACGAAACGATGACTAGAGCTGAGAAGATAAGCCAAGCAGCCAAGGAAGCGGCTGAGGAGGCAAAGAAACTGTCTCAGGAAGCAACAAGCAAAGCTGAAGAAATAAGCCAGGTAGCTTGGGGAGCAGCTGAAGAGGCAAAAAGGGTGTCTCACGAAACGATGACTAGCGCCGAGAAGATGAGCCAAGGAGCCAAGGAAGCGGCTGAGGAGGCAAAGAAACTGTCCCAGGAAGCAACAAGCAAAGCTGAGAAAATAAGCCAAGCAGCCAAGGAAGCGGCTGATGAGGCAAAAAGGGCATCTTCGCAAGCAATGAGCATGATCGAGAAACTGGAACAAACAACCAAAGAAGCTGTTGAAGAAGCGAAAAGAGCATCTCAAGAAACAAAAAGTAAGGCTGAAGAATTAACTAAATCAGTTATAGGGACTATTGAAACAGCGGCAAAAACATCTCAAGAAGCGATGCAAAGGGCTGAGGAAGCCGCCAAGGAAGCTAATGGGGTCGCCAGGGAAGCAATGAACAAAGCCGAACAAATAAGCCAAGTCATCATAGAGGACACTGAAGAAGTAAAGAAAGGTTCTCAAGAGGCAATAAGCAAAGTTGACGAAGCAGCCCAAATGGCTAAGGAAACCGCTGAAGAAACGAGAAGAGCGTCCCAGGAGGCTATAAATAAAGCTGCAGAAATAACCGAAGCATCTAGCAAAACCATTAGAAAATCTACTGAAGAAGCCAGCAAAGCTGTTATCGCCTCAATAAAGACATTCGAACAGGCAGTTAATAGCGCTGAGGAAACAAGTAAATCAGCTAAGAGGGCTGCAATGGCATCAGTACAGGTATTTCAGCAGCTGATAGGCGCACCCCAAAAGGAAAGCCAACGAGCCAAGGAACTTACTGAGGAGCCATCAAAGCTGTTTGAGAAAGCAATAAGTAAAGATGAAATCAGCGAAGAAGAAGAGGAAGAGAAGAAGCCAGTGGAGCCCAGCAAGGAGATCGAGGCACGTTTGGACCTATTAGCCAAAATGTATGCTGCTAACAAGGATAAACATATTGAAGAAGTTGAAGAGATCGGGCTGGCAGCGGGCGAAGAAGAAGATGTGGAGCAAGACTAAGCAAAAGCGAAGCTACATGGACCATTGGAGGGGACTTATTTTTCTTCAGGACTTGGAACCTTGGGGTAAACCTGCATAAACGGCGAGTAAATGCATTAAGAGGAAAGGTATAATGGGAAAAGGAGGTATATTATGTTGAGTCAGGAAGAGCAATTTCCCGATACTGACATAGACGAAGGAAAAAATGAACAGCAAGTGAAGAGAGTTTCCAAGAAACCGAAGCAAGCCATAGAATCCCTTGCTGAAATTCAACAACGGGCAATGATGGCTTACGCGGCTTATATGGACGCTGAACGTCAGGTACAAGATGCGTATAAAGAGCAAGAGCGCCAGATAGAAAAAGTCTATGAAGGGACTATGCAACGAGATGCGCAGGCTTGTGAGGAAAATATAGCGCAGGCGTTGAAAACCCGTGAGGCGAATAAACAACAAGCTGCGAAGTCTTATGAAGAAAGTGTAGCACAGGCACTAAAAGCTCACGAAGAGGCAGAACAGCAAGCCAGCAGAATTTGTGAGGAAAACATAGCTCAGGCATTAAAAATCCGTGAAGAGGCAGAACAACAAGCCTGGAAGGCTCGGAATGAAGGTATAGAGCGCACATGGCAAATCTTCACTAAGAGCAAGAGCTAGGCAGAAACCTACCTTTTTGCCATGTCTCCAGCTACTACAAGGAAGCTAATATATCGACTGTTTAGTAATTATAGCAACACAGGAATATCATTGAAGATTTCTTCAACTTCCCTGCTAGCATACTGTAATCCCTGTCTCGCTTTCATAGCCGCGATCAAGTCAATTGCTTTGGTGAAGTAGTTTGTCACCTTTCCTAAAGCGGCAAAATCAGACAGAACTACAGAAACATCTGCTGCTCTTTTTTGTCTAGGATAATCCCCACTTCGTATCAGAGCATTCGGGGCTATCGCTTTCAAATTGTCTCCAAGCTCTTTCATTACGTCCATATTCATCTCTCCAGCTGGTGCGGAGATGAGGTAAAGAGCTCTCATCGCATTTTTAGGGTCACACGTGAGTGACAATTCACTTAGAGCCCTATCCATTGCATGGACTCCCTTATTGGTTTCCGTCATCTTGTCCTTAAAGTGAGCTTTGTCTTTGAGCGCCAATTTCTTTCGGCGAATTAGCGATTTACCGCCCCCAATTACTGTCCATCCTGCAAGAGTCTGTATTATATCTCCAGCGTCGAGCATCTTTGATCCAATATACTTTGGCTTCGTCTCTTCACCAGCACAAAGTAGATTGTAAAATGGCTCAACTATCCGGGCATTAATCCTCTCCAGGTTTTCTGCAATTGAGGAATCCTTCCTGATATACCTTTGGTTATCAACAAGAATTATGGCGTCAGCTATTAAATATACCGATTTAAGGCAAATAGCGGTATTGTAAATCGTTCTTGCTTCGGATGTCTCTTCCTGTCGAAAAGGGAGAACAATTATGTTATAAATTGGTTTTCCTACGTAGCGATCTTTTAGGAACCGCGTTAATACCCCTATTGCTCCAGAGCCAGTGCCCCCGGCAGCACCGGCAATCAATAGAAAAGCATCAGTTTCAGGAAATCGTTCCGCTGCCCTTACAGCATCTATGATCTTGTCGCCGTCTTCCCTCGCTATTTCAGCGCCAAGTTCACTTATCTTACCTACTCCATGCCCCCCAGTCTTCTGCCCTCCAATAACAATCCTGTGTTTGTAGTCAGATTTGATGTTGGATAGTCCACTTAAATCAGCAATGTCTGTATTAATAGCGAAGATATCAGCAATTATGTTAAGTTTGCGTACAACTTGGGCTCTCTTGTTAAGCCAGGCAAACCTATCAGCAATCCTGCCACCACACTGTCCCAGACCCATAACTATTAGCTTCATTCAAGTTATTTTAGCTAAATTCGTATTATGATGTCAACATAGCTATTTCTACTTCGGTGGAGGGGAACAGTTTGGATTATCCGGGTTAGCGCTTAGTGTATTGTGGCGCTTTACGAGCCCGCTTAAGACCGTATTTCTTGCGTTCTTTCACTCTGGAATCTCGAGTGAGCAACCCTTCCTGTCGCAACAAAGATCTGAATAACTCGTTCTGTTTGACTAGAGCTCGAGCAATGCCGTGCTGAATAGCCGTAGCCTGACCACTCAAACCACCGCCTCTTATCTTTATAATAGTGTCATATCTGCCCATGGTTTCAGTAACTCGACCAGGGGCCTCTATTAATTGACGATGTAGAAGACGGGGAAAAACCTCTTGATAAGGCTTGTCATTGACAATAATCTTTCCGTCACCAGGGAAAAGTCTGACTCTCGCTATAGCACATTTACGCCTTCCCGTGCCCCAAACATAAGCTTGCTCATCCATTGAATTTCATCTCCTTGATGTAACTTGAACATGATGTGGATGCTCACTCCCAGAATAAACCTTCAGTTTCTTAAACATAGCTTTGCCCAAGCGGTTTTTGGGTAACATTCCCTTAACAGCTATTTCTATTACCTGTGTAGGACGCTTGGAGAACAATTCCTGGAAACTAAGTTCTCTCAACCCTCCAGGATGACCAGAATGCCGATAGTAAATCTTTTGTTTACCTTTCTTACCAGTAACCTTCACCTTGGCAGCATTAAGCACTATAACATAATCACCAGTATCAAGATGAGGTGTATAAATTGATTTATGCTTTCCCATTAACAGTTTAGCTACCTGGGATGCTAATCTACCCAGAACCTGTCCACTGGCATCAACAACCTGCCACTCTCGCTTAATCTCTGCAGCGCTACAACTAGGAGTCTTCATTGCTGAACTCCCAGAGGTTTACAATAATTAACCTTATTCAAGAACAAACCATAAGCAGGAGCTCTGGGACCAGCCAGGCCAAAAATTCTCGCCTCCATAATATTCTTAAGATCCTCGATTCCAATTCTACCTGATCCCAGTTTAATCAGGAAGCCAATGGTATTGCGTACTTGGTGAGGCAAGAATGAATCAGCTACCATCCGAAAAACGATTAAACACTGCTTTTTATCAACCTCCGCTTTGTAAACATTACGCACCGCGTTCTTTGGACTATTTAAAGAGGTAACAAAGGATGTAAAGTCATGGCTACCAACAATAAGCTGGCACGCTTTATTCATCAGGTTTGTATCCAACGTACTGGAAACATGCAAAGCAAAGCCTTCGTTGAATGGAGACCGCGATTCAGTATTCAGGATATAGTAACAATATTCCCTGTTCAAAGCATCCCGCCTGACATTAAAATCATCGCTAGTTCGACAAGCCGCCTTGACCACTATATTTGTAGGAAGGTAATAATTTAACGCCTTTACCATCGTCATAGTGGATAATCCTTCTCTCGCCCAAAAGCTTACCACCTGTCCCTTAGCATGCACACCGGCATCAGTTCTGCTAGCTGCCAAAACTCGACTACTCCAACCACAAAACTTGTTGATGGCCTTTTCCACCTCATCTTGAATAGTCGGCAATCCAAGTTGCCATTGAAAACCATAATACTTTGTACCATCGTATTCTATAACCAGAACATATTTTGTAAGAGCCACTATTCAATTAATTGGATCTGTACCAGGCGAGCATTGTCTCCGGCACGGCGTCTCAATTTAATCAACCGAGTATAGCCTCCAACCCGGCTAGAATACGTTGGAGCAACCTCATTAAAGAGCTTTTCAACTACCTTCTTGTCCGTAACAAGTGCAAAGACATGACGTCTCGAAGCAAGACTACCATCTTTCCCTAAGGTGATCATTCTTTCAGCTAAACTACGGACCTCTTTGGCTTTAGCCTCCGTAGTGATAATCCTTCCATGAGTTAACAGATCGGCTACTTGATTTCGGTACAGTGCCCATCGATGACCTGTCGGTCTGCTTAACCTGCGTCCAGCTATTTTATGCCTCATCCTCTTCTTTCCCTCTTTTTTCCCTCTTTTTTCCCTCTTCTTTCCCTCTTTTTTCCCTCTTCTTTTCCTTTTCTTCTACAGGAAAGCCTAAGCTCTCTAGCAATGTATTCAGCTCTTTTTGCGATTTCGCTCCTAACCCAGGTAGTGGTGGTAATCCTTGTCTACTTTTTGCTATAAGTTGCCCTAGAGTCAAAATTCCGGCCCTGGCCAAACTATTACAACTGCGAGTGGACAATCCCAATTTCCCTATGGGGGCATCAACTTCAACCCCAGCTGTCAAGCTGGCAACAGGCTCAAGTTCTCTCTCTACCACTGGAATGAGCTCCTTAAATGGGGAAATTTGGCCGATCAAAATATCAGCAGCCTGGCTGACTGCCTCGTTTGGAGACATGGTACCGTCAGTCCAAACCTCTAACATAAGTCTCTCAGGACTTCTCTCCCTACCAGGGTTAATAGTCTCATCCGAAAAATTGACCTTACGCACTGGTGTGAATATGGAATCTATCGACAATGCTCCTAAGGGTAAGCTTTTGGCAGATCTCGCTGGCAAATATCCTCTACCTAATTCTACGTTAAATTCTACCCGAAGCTTGGCTTCGGGAGAATCCAAGGTGGCCAAATACAATTCAGGATTGGCAATCTGAAAATCTGTTGACGGTTCAATATTACCAGCATAAATTTTCCCTTCTCCCGTTACATCTAAAAGCAGATTACTAGATTGATAAGACAGAGAACGAAATCTTATTTGCCTGACGTTTAACAGAAATTCAACAACATCTTCCTTAATATACGGGAGTGGAGAAAACTCATGCTGAACCCCATCAATTCTAACCCAGGTTACCGCAGCCCCAGGCAGGGAGCTAAGTAGCACACGGCGAAGAGCATTGCCTAAAGTGATGCCATATCCTGGCTCTAGTGGCTCAGCAAGAAATTTGCCATAGTTGTTTACCGTCTCAATAGACTTAGCGTCAGGAATAGGCAACTTAACTGAATTATCTTGAGTAGTATTCAACGACGACTTTTCCATCGAATTTAGCATCAAGATCATCCTTAGCAGGCAATGCCAAAACCTCACCTACCACATTTTCTTCATCCAAGCTCAGCCAACCAGGCATACTCTTTCCTTTAACCTCCTCAAGTAGTCTTTCATAATATCCGGTTTTAGTACTTCCTTCCCGCCATTTAATGACGTCACCTACATGCACTAGATAGGAAGGTATGTCTACTTTAGTCCCATTAACAAGCATATGACCATGCCGAACTACCTGTCTAGCTTGGGGGCGTGAACTAGCAAAACCTAAGCGATACACTACATTATCTAACCGTCTTTCCAGCAATATTAATAAATTTTCACTAGTAATACCTTGGGTTCTTTGTGCTTCCTCAAAGAACTTGCGAAATTGCCGCTCAAGCATTCCATAACTAAACCGAAGTTTTTGTTTTTCACGTAGTTGAAGCCCACGTTCTGTAATCCTACGACGTCGCCTGCTCAACGAATGCTCCCCCGGAGAGCTCTTCTTTCTCTCCAAAGGACATTTTGGAGTCAAACATTTTTCTGCTTTAAGCATTAACTTTTCACCAAGATAACGGCACAACCGACATGTGGGTCCTGTATAGCGCGCCATTCTACACCTTTCTCTTCTTAGGTGGACGGCAACCATTGTGTGGAATCGGGGTTACATCTCTAATGCTGGTAACAATAAGCCCCGAAGCTTGTAATGTGCGAATAGCGGCTTCTCGTCCACTACCAGGTCCTTTGACATAAACATCAACCTGGCGCAAACCGTCGCTTGTTGCTTGGCGCGCTGCTCTCTGTGCGGCTAACTGAGCAGCGTAAGGAGTACCTTTTCTAGAACCCTTAAATCCAGCACTACCAGCACTTCCCCAAGCAATAACGTCGCCCCTGGAATCAGTCACAGTGATTATAGTATTATTGAACGTAGACTGAATATAAACTCTTCCTTCACTGATTCCACGGCGTATTCTTCTTCTTGCTTTGGTCTTTTTTCTCTTCGGCATATTACTTCTTACCTAAACCGCGTTTTTGCCCTCTACCTGCTACTGTCTTTCGTGCACCTCTCTTAGTACGAGCATTAGTGCGTGTCCTTTGTCCATGAACTGGCAAATTCATACGATGTCTGATACCGCCATAGGAACCGATTTCAGTTAATTGCTTTATGTTAGACTGTATTTCCCTTCGGAGTCCACCTTCTACTTTGTATTGCTTATCCACAATATCGCGGATTCGAGCAACTTGCTCTTCAGTAAGATCCTTGATTTTAATAGTAGGGTCAATCTCGGCAGCAGTCAAGATATGCCCGCTTAATGTAGATCCAATACCATAGATATATTGTAACCCTACACCAACCGGCTTTTCTTTGGGAAGGTCCACTCCAGCAACGCGCGCCATTATCTATCTATTAACCTTGCCTTTGCTTATGTCTTGGATTAACACAAATAACCCTAACTACGCCTTTCCGCCGAACAATTTTACATTTGCTACAACGAGGCTTGACCGAAGAACTCACTTTCATCTCAAATTGATGTCAAAACAAAAACCCATTATAAGAGAACGTTGAATGCTTGTCAAAACACACGGAAATTCTATTCAAAGCCGATAAGTAACTCTGCCCCTAGTCAAATCGTAAGGGGAAAGCTCTACCAGTACCCTATCCCCGGGTAATATTTTAATATAATGCTTTCTCATCTTGCCTGAAATATGGGCTAACACCATATGACCGTTAGCTAGTTCAACACGAAACATGGTGTTAGGCAAACATGTGATTACTTTACCTTCGACCTCTATTCTCTCCTTTTTAGTCATACTCGGTGAGTACTTCACCTCCATTATTACTGATAGCAATAGTATGTTCGAAATGCGCCGAGAGACTTCCATCAGCAGTTAGCACAGTCCACCGATTAGGTGCTAGTTTAGTATGCCAATCCCCGGCATTAACCATAGGCTCAATAGCCAAAGTCATGCCTTTGCGAAGCTGGGGACCTTTCCCAAACGCAAAATTAGGTATTTGAGGCTCCTCATGTAGCTCGCGACCTATCCCATGTCCTGTATACTCCCTAATTACAGAAAACCCTCTCGACTCAACGTAATTTTGTATAACAGCTGAAATATCACCAACATGTGCACCGGGTATAGCCTGGGCAATGGCCGCTTTCAGGCTTTCCTCAGTAACCATTATGAGCTCCTTAGCTTGCTGAGTTATCTCCCCGACACCGACGGTTATAGCTGAGTCGGAATGAAAACCATCAAAAATAACCCCTGCATCCAGAGAAACGATATCTCCCTCCTTTAACACTCTCTCACCAGGTATACCATGAACTACTTCGTTGTTCACCGAAATACATAAATTAGCCGGGAAACCTTGATAATTTTTGAAGGAGGATTTAACTTTTCTATCCCTTAACTCTTCAGCCGCAATCTCATCTAAATAGCATGTTTTGATTCCTGACCTTATCTCCTCCCGTAGCCTATTCAAAATAGCTGCCAAGATTTTACCACTTTGGCGCATAACAGTTATTTCTTCAGGAGATTTTACGATTATCATTTGAAAATTGCTTTACTTTACTCCTAATGATGGTGTTATTTCCTTCGCTACCTCTTGTATCCCCCGGTCACCATTGACTTCAATAAGCTTATTTTGATTCCTATAGTAATCCACTATTGGGATAGTCTGAGCAAAGAAAACTTTCAGTCGTTCTTTTATCGTCCCCTCTTTGTCATCATCTCGCTGATATAGTTCACCACCACATTTATCACACTTCCCAGGTACTTTTGGTGGCGCGGTTAGTAAATGATATGGAGTCTGACAATCCCGGCAAAGCCATCGACCTCCGAGACGTTTCATAAGTTCCTCATCGGAGACCTTAACATATACCACCTTGTCAACGTGGTTACCTTTATCAGTAAGACCTTTATCTAATGCTTCAGCTTGCGCTAACGTTCGTGGAAAACCATCAAGAAGACAGCCAGAAACGCAATCGGGCATTTCAATCCTCCGCAAAATCATCCTGATAGTTATTTCGTCAGGCACTAATTCGCCTCGCTCCATATAAGATTTAGCTAACAGGCCCAAGTCAGTTTCCTTCTTCAATGCTTCTCGAAACAAATCACCCGAGGCTACATGTGGTAAATTTAATTCACTGGACAAAATATCTGCTTGTGTCCCCTTACCAGCACCTGGAGCTCCCAAGAGAATAATATACATACTTAACCCATCCTTATTTCAAAAACCCCTCATATCGCCGCATAACTAGTTGAGCTTCCACCTGTTTCATAGTATCCAAAGCAACACCAACAACTATAAGCAGGGCAGTGCTGGAAATTGTCAGTACAGCGACTCCACTAATTTCTTTAGCAATGAGAGGCATCATTGCGACTGAAGCCAAGAAAATAGCACCACCGAACGTAATAAGACGGATAACACGGTTTAAATAATCTGCAGTTGCTTTCCCAGGACGAATTCCCGGAATGAAACCTCCTTGTTCTTGCAATCTCTTAGCCAAACCCAGTTGCTCAAATATTATCATGGTGTAAAAGAAAGTGAAGCCCAGTACTAGTAGAAAATATACTCCCCAATAGACTAACCCCCCTGGGAGGGGGGCGCCGGGATTAAAAATATTCATCATGGTGTTAGCAAAATTCGGGGATGTCGAACTGGCAAAATAGCTAGCAATCGTTGCCGGGAGTGTCACTACTGCAATGGCAAAAATAAGAGGAATCATCCCCGCTGTATTTACCCTGATGGGAATATAAGTTGAACCTGATTGTCGATACATGCGCCCGCTGCGAAAAGTAGTGCGGGCATACTGCACAGGGATGCGGCGATGAGCTTCAATGAACGCCACTATAAATACTAGAGTACCCAAACCAAGTATAAGGAAGGTAACTAACCCCAGAGGGTTTTCAAGTGATAGGAAACCTTTCCCAAGCATATCGGGGAATCCAGCTACGATACCACCGAAAATTATCAATGATATCCCATTCCCAATGCCTCTTTCAGTAATCAATTCACCCAACCAGACGAGAAACACAGTGCCAGCAGTCATTGATATTACTACAGTGGCAACAGTTAGCGGGTCAAGCTCCAGCACAATACCTTGTCCCCGCAGTATGGCCAGCATACCATAACCCTGCAAAGCCGCCAGAGGTATTGTCAGAAGATGGGTAATGCGGTTAATCTTCCGTTGTCCAGCTTCTCCTTCTCGAGATAGAGCTTGAAGATTAGGAATGACCGGGACTAGTAGCTGCATAATTATCGAAGAAGTAATGTAAGGATAAACTCCCATAGCAGCAACGCTGAACCTTCTCATAGCACCGCCACTAAATAGGTCGAGCATACCAAAAAGTTGGTTTCCCTCGAAAAGCTCACGCAGGGCCTCAACGTCAATGCCGGGCAAGGGAACATGAGCTACAAATCGAAAAACCACCAAAATGGCGAAGGTAAAAAGGAGCTTTCGCCTCAAGTCTGGCAACATGAACATATCCTTCATTGCCTGGATGAGACGTGACTGAGGTTCCCTACGCTGCACCTAAATCCCCTTTACTTCACCACCAGCGGATAGTATTTTCTTTCGTGCAGGAGCAGACAGCCTGTCAATTTTCACAAACAACGCGTGATGCACATCCCCGGTGCCCAATATCTTAACAGGATGCTTTAATGACCTAATTAAGCCTGCCTCAAAAAGCTTTTCCTTGGTGACCTCAGAGCTGGGAGGGAATACGTTCAGCTTATCTACATTCACAATGCTGTATTCCTTTTTGAAGGTATTAATAAAACCTCTTTTTCCCGGTAATCGTTTTATAAGAGGCAATTGCCCACCTTCAAAGCCAAGACGTACCTTACCCCCGGAGCGAGACTTTTGACCCTTGCATCCCCTCCCTGAATAGGTGCCATGCCCACTGCTGTTCCCCCTCCCAACACGCTTCCTTTTGTGTCTAGCACCTATTGACGGTCTTAACTCATCCTGTCTCATTTTGCTCGTCCTTCACAACCTTTTCTGGCTTCTTCAGATTTGCCAAAGCAAGTATTGTTGCCTTGGCTGTATTGATTCGATTAGAACTTCCCAGGGATTTGCTAAGAATGTCCCCTATACCTGCCAATTCAAGCACTGCTTTAACCGTATTGTTAGCAACCAAGCCAGCACCCGGCGCTGCCGGCTTCAGTAAAATCTTAGACGCACCAAATTTGGCCAAAATTTCGTGAGGAATGGTACTATCCGCAAGTGGAACCTCAATCAACTCGTTTTGTGCCGTTGTGCTAGCTTTGCGAATTGCCTCGGGAACACCGGTAGCTTTACTCGACCCTACTCCAACATGCCCATTGCTATCACCAACCACAACCAAAGCCCTGTAGCGAAGACGACGACCACCTTTAACCACCTTAGTTATACGGTCAATAGCTAGTAGTTTTTCCTCAATCTCTAGCCCCGAGGGATCAATTTTAGCTATTTCACCAATTACTTTAGTAACTGCTTTCACTCTAGTAACCTTAAAATTCTAACCCAGCTTGTCTGGCAGCCTCGGCTAAAGCTTTGACTCGTCCATGATATTTATATCCACCTCTATCAAGAACTACTTGTGTAATACCTTTCTGTATTGCTTTTTGAGCAACCAATGAACCTACAAATTCAGCTTTCTTTGTTTTCACCTCTCGCCCAAGCTTTTCCTTTGCAATGGGCTCAAGAGTACTCGCTGAAACCAGTGTTCTCCTCGAACAATCATCTATGATCTGTGCATATATGTGATCTGAACTTCGGAAAACGCACAATCTAGGGCGAGAGACTATACCTGATATTTTCCTCTTTACCCGCTTATGCCGTTCTCGTCGAAGCACTTTTGAACTTACTTTAAGCATTGTAGCCACTAGCCTCCACTTATTGCCTTACCAGCCTTACCAGGTTTCAATCGAATTTCCTCTCGACTATATCTAATCCCCTTTCCTTTATAGCAATCTGCGGGACGTATAGCTTTAATTGCAGCGGCTACCTCCCCCACAACCCCCTTATCAATACCCTTAATGTGAATACGGTTCGTTCCCTCAACGGAAACGGAAACACTAGAGGGAATTTGGAACTCTACAGGATGACTGTATCCGACCTGAAGCAACAATTTATCACCCGTTTCTTGCACCCTATAACCCACTCCCTGCAGCTCTAGAGCTTTTTCAAAACCTTCACTAACCCCCTCGACCATATTAGCGATTAAACTACGCGTGAGCCCATGCAAAGCGCGATGCGCTCTATCGTTACTCTGCCGACACACTATTATATTCCGCTCCTCTAATTTGATAGAGATATCTGGGTGAAAGTAACGATAGATTTCTCCCTTACTCCCTTTTACGGTTACTTTGTTTCCTTCAATATTTATTTGCACATCTTCAGGCACTGGAATAGGAAGCAACCCGATGCGAGACATATTACATAACCTCCAAACTACCACACATAAAGTAAAAGCTCACCTCCCAGACCAAGCTGCCATGCTTTCTGACCAGTCATAAGACCCTTAGAGGTAGATAAAACAGGCATGCCCAGTCCTCCATAAACACGGGGGATTTCTCCTTTGCCAACATAAATCCTCAAGCCCGGTTTGCTGACCCTTTCTAATCCCAGCAACGCTGGTTGACCCTCTATATACTTAAGGTATATTTCTATCGTTGACTGTGGCTTACCCTTAATTACCTTGTAATCTTGAATAAACCCCTCATCCTTAAAAACCTTAGCTATGGATAATTTCATTTTAGAGGAGGGTACAACGACGCTATCATGCCTTACCATGATGGCGTTGCGGATTCGAGTCAACATATCAGCGATTGGGTCAGTGCCTACCATCACAATACAGTCCTCACCAACTCGACTTTCTCACTCCGGGGATTTGCCCAGTTACCGCCAGTTTTCGAAAACAAATGCGGCACAAGCCAAATTTGCGCATATAAGCACGTGGGCGCCCACATAATTCACAGCGATTACGTTGCTGAACACTGTACTTCGGCGAACGTTTTGACTTCACGATCTTAGCTACTTTAGCCATCACCCCTACTCTCAAAAGGCATGCCTAAGAATTCCAATAGGTTCATTGCTTCTTCATCCGCATGGGCAGTAGTCACTATAGTCACCTGGAGTCCACGGACCTTATCCACTTTATCATATTCAATTTCGGGGAAAACTATTTGCTCCCTCATACCTAAATTATAATTTCCACGATTATCAAAAGAAGTTCTCGATACCCCTTGAAAGTCACGAAACCGTGGCAAGGTTATATTGATTAATTTATCCAGAAAATCGTACATTCGAGTACCACGCAACGTGACCATCAGACCAATGGGCATACCGGCTCTCAACTTGAATGAGGCGATGGATTTCTTTGCCTGTGTAACCACAGGCTTTTGCCCCGAAATTGCTGTTAAATCCTTTTCAGCTGATTCAAGGGTCTTAGGGTCCCGTACTGCCTCTCCCAAACCGATGCTCAAGACAATCTTCTCTAACTTAGGCACTTGCATTATATTGCTGTAACCAAACTTTTCTTTAAGCTGCGGAACTACTTCCTTCAGGTATTTTTCCCTTAGTCGAGCCATGTTTAGTATATTAATCAATCACCTCATTACAAGAACGGCAAATTCGCACTTTCCTACCATCATCTAGAAAGCGACAACCAACCCGCACCGGTTTACCACATTTATCGCAAAGTAACATTACATTGGAACAATGGAACGGAGCTTCAAGCTCTATTATTCCCCCCTGTCGAGCTGTACGTTGGGTTTTAGAATGACGCTTAATCAGATTGACTCCTTCCACTACAACTTTATTCTCCTCAGGAAGAACTTTGCGAACTTTCCCTTTTGCACCTTTCTCTTTGCCAGCAATAACAACAATAGTATCGTTTTTTCTTATCTTCATCTTATACAACCTCTGGAGCTAACGAAATTATTTTAGCGAAGTTCTTATCTCGAAGCTCTCTAGCCACCGGACCGAAGATACGGCTTCCTTTGGGATTATTCTTATCGCCAAGAATTACTGCAGCATTCTCATCAAACTTAATATAAGAGCCGTCTATACGACGGTAAGGTTTAGCCACACGCACAATCACAGCTCGTACTACTTCGCCTTGTTTCACCATACCATGCGGTATAGCTCGTTTCACCGAAGCTACAATAACATCACCAATGTGAGCATACCTTCTTCTAGTGCCACCAGGCACATTGATACACATGATCTGCCTAGCTCCTGTATTATCAGCTACTTTAACTCTGGTGTTGGTTTGAATCATCTCCTTGTGCCCCTCTTGGTCTAGATACAAGCTCTGTCACTCGCCATCTTTTTCCCTTAGACAGCGGGCGTGTCTCCATAATCTTTACCTTGTCTCCAATCTTAAAAGCATTATTTTCGTCATGAACTTTGTAGTTTTTCATACGTTTTACCAGTTTCTTATATAGTCGATGTGGTCTCACCGTCTGTACAGCTACCACAACGGTTTTATTCATTTTGTCACCCACCACTACTCCACTTCTAATTTTTCTCTTTCCTAACCGACTCGTCATATGCCAAGTTCTCTTTCCCGAAGAATGGTCTTAAGTCTGCTAATCTGCTTCCTAACTCGAGGGATCTCACGGTGGTTGCCAAGCTGCCGAGTGGCTAGACGGAAACGAAGATTAAAGAGCTCTTCATGAGCCTCTTCCAATTGCTTTAACACTTCTTCATTGCTAAGAGCACGAATTTCACTAGCCTTCAACTTTCGCCTCTCCCTTTGTAATAAAGCTGGTAGCAATGGGTAGCTTGTAAGAAGCAAAATGCATTGCTTCGCTAGCTAAGTTTTCGCTTATGCCCCCCAGTTCAAAAATAACCTTACCTCTCTTAATCACAGCTACCCAGTGGTCAGGAGAACCTTTGCCTCCTCCCATCCTTGTCTCTGCCGGCTTCTTGGTTACCACCTTATCTGGGAAAATACGTAGCCATAATTTGCCACCGCGTCGTATATATCGCACCAAAACACGCCTCGCAGCCTCTATCTGCCTTGCTGTTAGCCAGGCAGACTCCTCAGACCGCAACCCAAAATCACCAAAGACCACAGTATTACCGCTAGTGGCTTTCCCTCTCAAGTGGCCTCTATGGACTTTACGATATTTAACCCGTTTCGGTTGCAACACTTTCCTTCATCACCTCCTTAGGAATGTCGCCTCTATAGATCCATGTCTTGACTCCGATACGCCCCATCGCTGTACGAGCTTCAACAAAACCATAGCTTATATCAGCAGATAACTTATGCAACGGCATCTGCCCTTGATGCAACGTTTCAGATCGAGCGATCTCTCTTCCACCAAGTCTACCACTACATTTTATCTTTATCCCTTTTGCACCTGCCTCTAAAGTTCTAAAAGCTGCCTGTTTCATTACCCGGCGGAATGGAATTCTGTTTTCAATACGTTCAGCTACACTTTGAGCTACAGGATAAGCTTCAAGCTCCGGATGCTCAACTTCTCGAATGGTCAATTTTACTCCCCCACTGCTAATTCCCTGCAATTCTTTCTTTAATCTTTCTATATTTTGTCCCCCTCTACCAATCAAGATACCTGGGTGAACGGCATAAATGGTTAAATATATCTCGTCCCCAAGCCGCTCGACTTCCACCAAAGAAATACCGCTATCACGGCATCTTTGTGCTATAACCTTGCGTAATCTTAAATCCTCCTGCAAGAAACGGCCATAGTCCTTTTTAGCAAACCACTTAGCCTCCCAGCCGCGACTAATGCCCAGCCTGAAACCACGCGGGTCAACTTTTTGTCCCAAGGTTAACTTTCCTCCTCTGCAATAAACACTGTAATATGGCTGGCCTGTTTTAAAATGGGGTTCACTCGCCCTCTCGCCTGTGGGCGAAACCTCTTCAAAGTATGCCCTTTATCACAAAAAATTTCACTAACCCTGAGGCCAGCAGGAGACATTTCAAAATTATTTTCAGCACTAGCTGCCGCTGATTTAATCACCTTAGCTACGGCCTTAGCTGCCGGGGTAGGTAGAAAACTAAGAATTGTTAATGCCTCATCAATTTTTCTACCTCTAACTATATCCGTTACCAAACGAACCTTTTGGGGTGAGATACCAACGTCTCTAGCTACAGCTTTTACCTTCATTCAGTTACTTCCTCGCCTGTACGGTTACTTTAGCTCTCGTAATATGCCCTCTGAATATTCTGGTAGGAGCAAATTCTGCCAACTTATGTCCAACCATGCCTTCAGTAACAAAAATAGGTACGTGTCGTCGCCCATTATGAACAGCAATAGTGTGCCCTATCATTTGAGGAAGGACGGTGGAAGCACGAGACCAGGTTTTTATTACCGTCTTCTCCCCCGAATTATTGAGCAACTCTATTTTCTTAAGCAATTTAGCATCGCAATAAGGACCTTTTTTACGTGACCTCGACATTTCACTTCCTTCGTTTAATAATCATTTTATCCGATCTCTTGCTGCGCCGTGTTTTTGGCCCGAGCGCTGGCTTTCCCCAAGGTGTTTTAGGAGGCATCCCCCGCGGGCTTCTACCCTCACCTCCTCCATGAGGATGGTCTCTCGGAGTCATTGCAGAACCACGAACTGAGGGTCGGAACCCCAACCACCTTCGACACCCTGCCTTACCCAGTATCAAATTCTCATGCTCAATGTTACCTAGTTGTCCAACAGTAGCCCAACATCTATGATGAAATTTCCGTAATTCACCTGAGGGCAACCGAAGCGAGACATATTTATCTTCCTTGCTCAATATCTGAGCAGCCGTCCCAGCACTGTGAACAAGCTGACCACCTCTGCCGGGCTCAATTTCAATATTATGGATTAATGTGCCTACAGGAATCAACCCAATAGGTAAGGCGTTTCCTGGTCTTATGTCAACTTCTTCTCCCGCCTCCACAACGTCCCCTACCTGAAGACCTAAGGGAGCAAGAATATAACGTTTTTCTCCATCAACATAATAAATCAATGCGATCCTAGCCGAACGATTAGGATCATATTCAATGGCAGCCACTTTGCCAGGAACGCCAGCTTTATCCCTCTTGAAATCGATGATTCTAAGCTTTCGTTTGGCCCCACCACCACGGTGACGTACTGTTACTACACCTCGACTATTCCGTCCCCCTTTCTTCCTCAATGGTAACAGCAATGATTTTTCAGGAACTGTCTTAGTTATTTCCTTAAAACTGGCTTTGACCATCCCTCTCCGACCAGGAGAAGTTGGCTTGTAACTTTTTAATGCCATAAACAAACCATCCTCAATTTGTGTCTATGGATGTTTCCTCCGCCATCGAGTTTTCTTAAGGAGCTTCCGATGATGATGCTTGGACATCTTCTTTTTTCTCCACTTTACTACCGAGCCCACAATTAACTCCGCTTAAACACCTTCAAAGAAACTGATCTTATCACCTGGTCCCAGAGTAATTACTGCCTTTTTCCATGGTGAACTTGTCACTTCTCTCCTGCCCATTCTCTTCGTCTTCCCGGGAATAGTTATCACGTTTACTTTAGACACCTTTACTTTAAACGCCAGCTCAACTGCTTGTTTAATTTGAGCCTTATTGGTTTCTTTAGCCACTTCAAAGGCATACTTGTTTGCCTCTTGCAGCAATGTAGCTTTCTCCGAGATTACAGGACGTCGTAAAACTTCATAAGGATGCATGCTTAATCACCTTTCTTCCCCAAATTTGCTCAATTTTATGTATTGCAGGAATAGTAACCATTAGCTCTTGATGGGAAAGCAAATCAGCTATATTGATCAAAGCCGAAGGCAAAACATCTACACTAGCCAAATTACTAGCTGACCTAACTACATTTGGAGTAGAATCAGCAGTGACAATTAATACTGAAGAATCGATCTCAAACGCCGACAAGATGTTAGTCATTTCCTTCGTTCCCGGCCTGTCAAAAGTAAACTTTTCCACCACCTTCATGTTGCCCTCTCTAACTTTGGCAGAAAGAACACACTTTAAAGCTAGGCGCCTCATTTTCTTAGGCATAGCCTGGTAATATGAGCGAGGGTGGGGCCCAAAAACTATTCCTCCCCCCACGAGAAGCGGTGACCTCAAAGTTCCTCTCCTTGCCCGTCCTGTATGTTTTTGAAAATAAGCTTTCCTCGTGCTTCCACGAACTTCCCTCCTTGTTTTCGTGGATGCAGTGCCTTGACGCTTATTGGCTAACTGCCTCACTAACGCTTGATGAACTACCGCATCATTGAAAGGAAGGTCAAAAATATCATCGCTAATCTCCAGCTGCGTAACAACCTCACCAGATAAATTGTAAACCGAGACTTGCACTTACAACCTCCCTGCTTTCTCAATAAACAGTAATCCCTTATTAGCCCCGGGTACAGCACCCTTTAACAGAAGCAGGTTGTGGGTGGAATCAACTTCGATGACTTTGACATTAGGCAGAGTCACTTTCTTCGCTCCCATATGCCCAGCCATACGCATCCCTTTGAGCACCCTGCCTGGAAACGTGGTAGCACCGATTGACCCTGGAGCCCGGTGACGGTCAGATTGACCATGCGTTTTCGGTCCTCCAGCAAAGTGATGGCGTTTTACCACGCCAGCAAAGCCCTTGCCTTTAGAGAAACCGCTTACGTTCACTAAATCACCTTTCTGCAGGAATCCGACGTCTATCCGCTGACCAGGCTGATATGAGCTAATATCATTGGTCTTGAATTCATGAAGATAATGAACTTTCTCTATACCTTTGAGGTGTCCAGATTGAGGTGAATTAAGATGGTTTGCTTTCCCAAAACCAAGCTGGATAGCATTATATCCATTTTTGCTCTCATCTTTCACCTGAATGACAAAACAAGGACCAGCTTCTATGGCAGTTACTGCCACAGCTTCACCACTCTCTAGAAAAACTTGCGTCATACCTACTTTTTTGCCAATAATACCATGAGCCATCGGTCTATCACAATTTGATATCTACTTGCACTCCAGAAGGTAAGTTAAGTTGACTTAAAGCGTCTATAGTCTTAGAGCTAGGTTGTAGGATGTCTACTAATCGCTTATGTGTGCGAATTTCAAATTGCTCCCTGGAATCTTTGTCAATATTTGGAGAGCGAATAACACAAAACTTCTCTATTTTTGTAGGCAAGGGTATAGGACCAACAACTATAGCTCCAGTGCGTTCCACAGTATCCACTATCTGTTTTACCGATTGATCAACCAGTCTATGGTCAAAACCTTTTATTTTAACCCGAACTTTCTGGTTGCTCATCTATCTCACCACCATCTCAGCCATATGCTGTCTGGCTAAATCGTCAGGTAATTCCTGGTAACGGTAAAACTCCATAGTGTAATTGGCTCTTCCCTGGCTAAGTGACCTTAAATCTCCAGCGAAACCGAAGGTTTCTGCCAAAGGAACATAGCAGCGAATGATGCAAAGTGTCTCGCGGGTCTGAATACTCTCAATATGAGCTCTTCTCGAATTCACATCACCTAAAATCTCCCCTAGAAATTGATCTGGGGTAACTATTCCTACCTGCATGATTGGTTCGAGCAGAATGGGCCTAGCCTTAGCTACGCCGTTCTTCACTGCAATAGACGCTGCTACGTTAAAAGCTAAATCAGAAGAATCAACCTCATGGAAACTACCATCACATAGGATCACTTTGATATCCACCACAGGATACCCAGATACTCCGCTTTGCAAAGCTGCTCGGACACCGGCCTTTATGGCAGGAGTGAATTCCCTAGGTATAACCCCACTTCGGATTTGATCGAAAAAGGCGAAACCACTACCTCTTTCACCCGGCTCTAGCTTGAGCCAAACGTGTCCATATTGCCCTCTACCACCAGATTGACGAACAAATTTCCCTTCCGCTTCCACCGGGATGGTTATTGTTTCCTTGTAAGCTACTTGCGGCTTACCAACGTTTACCTTTACTCCAAATTCACGAGAGGCACGCTCCGTGAGAACCTCAAGATGAAGCTCACCCATGCCCGAGATAATAGTTTGACTGGTCTCTGAATCCTGGTAAAACTTAAACGTTGGATCTTCATCGGTGAGTTTGTTCAAAGTATCGTATAATTTATCCTGATCAGCTTTGCTCTTAGGTTCAATTGCCATGGAAAGCACCGGCTCAGGAAAACGTATAGACTCAAGGAGCAAGGGAGAGGCAATATCACAAATAGTATCACTGGTGAACGTCTTCCTAAGTCCAACAGCAGCTACAATACTGCCAGTGTCAGTTTCATCGATTTCCTCCCGGCGATTAGCATGCATAAGATACAGCTTCCCCATTCGTTCCTTCTCATTTCTAGTGGAGTTAAGAACCTGTGCCCCGGCTTTTGTTTCTCCTGAGTACACACGCAGATAGCTCAATCTGCCCATAAATGGGTCAGAGACTGTCTTAAAAACCAGCGCTGCAAAAGGGTCTTTATCATTAGGCCGACAAGCAATTCCCGCCCCGTCACTAAGTCTCGTTGCGGGGACGGGAGGAATATCAAGGGGCGAAGGGAGATAATCAACAACAGCATCAAGCAGAGGACGTATTCCTTTACCTCGCAAAGCACTACCACAAAGAACAGGAACTATTTGATTAGCTATGGTTAACTTTCTTATAGCAACCTTCAGTAATGAAACTGGAATATCTTGACCTTCGAGATACATTTGCATAATCTGATTATCACTTTCAGCTAATCTCTCAATTAGTTTTTCACGGTACTCACACGCTACAGCACTATCACTCTCCGGGATAGGTTCCTTTACCGGCATTAAATCAGGATCGTCAGGAAAGGTGATAGCTTTATTCTCCACAAGGTCAATAACTCCTCGGAAAAGATTTTCAACTCCTAGAGGAAGCCCTATGGGCAATGGTTTAGCTTGAAGCCGCTCTTCTACCATCTTTACGACATGATAAAAGTCAGCACCAATCTTATCCATCTTATTAAGAAAACAAAGCCTAGCTACATCATATTTGTCCGCCTGGCGCCACACCGTCTCCGATTGAGCCTCAACACCCGCTAAAGCATCAAGTATCACGATGCCACCATCTAAGACACGAAGAGCACGTTCTACTTCAGCGGTGAAATCTACATGCCCAGGAGTATCAATAATATTGATGCGGCAACCGCGCCAATAGCAAGTAGTGGCTGCCGAAGTAATGGTAATGCCTCGCTCACGCTCCTGCTGCATCCAATCCATGGCTGCAGTACCTTCGTCCACCTCACCAATCTTGTAGGTACGCCCTGTGTGGTAAAGTATCCTCTCTGTGGTGGTGGTTTTGCCAGCGTCTATATGGGCGATAATCCCCATATTGCGTATCTTTTCTAAAGGGAAAGTTCGTGACACACCCACTCCTCACCAACGATAATGTACGAAGGCTTTGTTAGCTTCAGCCATCCTGTGAACGTCGCTGCGCTTCTTAACCGCTGCACCTTGATCTTGAATGGCATCGATCAACTCGGCAGCTAGCTTTTGCCCCATCGACTTATCATGACGTGCTCTAGCTGCATTAACTAACCATCTCATTGCAATCGAATGCCCTCTATCTTCTTCTACTTCTACAGGAACCTGATATGTAGCCCCACCGACACGCCGCGGCTTAACCATAACAGCTGGTGTGACACTCTTAATCGCCTGCTCTAAAACCTCCACAGGGCTACTGTTTGCTCGTTCACTGGCAAGCGACAGAGCATCATAAACAATGCGCTCTGCAGTGGCTTTCTGCCCACGCAACATGAGTTTATTAACGAATTTAGACACAATAACACTTCCGTACTTGGCGTCAGGGAAAATTTCTCTTTTTACTACCCTGTTACTTTTTCTCGGCATATGACACCTTATTCACCCTTAGCCCGTTTAGTACCATATCTGCTACGACTCTGTTTCCGATCAGCCACCCCTTCAGTATCCAAGGTACCACGAATAATGTGGTAGCCGATTCCAGGAACATCCTTGACTCTGCCACCACGGATCAAGACCACCGAATGTTCTTGCAAATTGTGCCCTTCACCAGGAATATAGGCGGTCACTTCCATTCCATTAGTTAGCCTCACATAAGCAATTTTACGTAGCGCCGAATTTGGTTTCTTAGGAGTAACAGCCTTAACCTGAATGCAGACTCCTCGCTTCTGAGGTGAACCTTGAGTCCATTTAGTCCTGCCTTTTATAGCATTATAGCTGAAATGCAACGCTGGAACTCTGGTTCGTTTACCAGGTTTCCTGCGTCCCTTGCGGACAAGCTGATTAACAGTTGGCATTTCTATGACCTTCCTATGTTCTACACTACTTAACTTGTTCCAATTATAGCATGAGTTCAACTGGGCAGCCTTTGTTAACTACTTAACTTACTCTTCAAGTATAGCACAACAAACGTACGATTTTAGCAAACAAGACTAAGTATGTCAACTTATGTAACTAAATACTTTGAAGTTTAACATGCCGAGAGGCTATAATGCCTGAAACAAAATCAACAAGATGCACGAATTCAACGCCATTCTTACGCGAGTTTCAAAACCTGCCCGATATACTGGAGGCGAGTGGAATAGCATAGTCAAGAATTGGAAGACCACGCCGATTAGAATTGCCTTATGCTATCCCGAAATTTATGAAATTGGCATGTCCAACCTGGCAATAACTATCCTGTATGACATACTCAATGAACAACCAGATGTTTTGGCGGAGAGGGTTTTTGCTCCATGGGCAGATATGGAAGTAGTGCTGCGAGAAGGCCACATTCCTCTTTTTAGTTTAGAATCAAAACATAGGCTAAGCGAATTTGACGTTATCGGCTTCTCACTAGGCTATGAGCTTACTTACACTAACATACTGAACATCTTAGACTTAGCCAAAATTCCGCTATTCAATTATCACAGGGATAACTCCCATCCCCTGATAATAGCTGGTGGTAGCTGTGCTCTTAATCCTGAGCCCATGGCTGATTTCATTGATTTGTTTGTCATCGGTGAAGGTGAGGAAATAATTGTCGAGCTGCTAAATGTCTTCCGAGGATATAGAGAGGACAAAGAAGAAATGCTGCGACAAGCTGCCAAATTGCCAGGTGTCTACGTGCCTCGTTTTTATCAAATATATTACAACAAGGACGGCATTGTAAGTAGCATTATCCCTACACTGCCTGAAGCTAAGCCAAAAATCGAGCGCAGATTAGTAGCTAAATTACCCCCTCCGGTTAGAAAGCCGGTGCTTCCCTACATTGAGGTAATACATGAACATGGAGCTATAGAGATTCAGCGAGGTTGTACTGGCGGTTGCCGATTTTGCCAAGCCGGGATGATCTACCGTCCTGTCAGAAAACGCCCACAACAAGAAATAGAGGAAACTGTAGCCGAATTGTCAAAATATTGCGGCTATAATGAAATATCTCTGCTCTCTTTAGACACCGGAAGCTATATTAACATTGAAGCCCTCGTTAATAAATTAGCGAATCAGTATTATGCGGAGCACCTTAGTTTATCTCTACCCAGCTTACGCCTGGATTCGGTCACGCCAGAGTTAACTGAATTACTAATAAAGCCACAACACAAAATAACTTTGACCTTTGCTCCCGAAGCAGGAAGTGAAAGATTACGCCGTGTAATCAACAAGAATATTCCTGAACAGGTTATGTTAGAAACATTAGCCACCCTAAATAAAGATTGGATAAATCTAAAGTTATACTTCATGATCGGAGTGCCCGGCGAGACCCTTGATGATATAAAAAGCACTGTTGAGTTCATTGCCAAAATAAGTCGTCTATGCCAAAAAAGCAAACTGCGTATCGGTATATCTGTTCTGATTCCCAAGCCTCATACTCCTTGCCAATGGATAGAACAGGAAACAGAAGAGAAATTATTGCCTAAATATGAAATATTGAAACGAGGATTAAACCAACTAGGGATAAGATTTCCTTGGCTCAATCTCAAAGCCAGCCAAATAGAAGCAGCTTTATCCATGGGCGACCGCCGTTTAAGCAAGGTTATCTATAGTGCCTGGCAACTAGGATGCAAATTTGATGCCTGGAGCGAATGTTTCAATCACCAAAAATGGGTTAGCGCCTTTGAAGAGCATGGACTTGATATCTCGTTCTATGCTAATCGGAGACGCACAGTTGATGAAACATTACCCTGGGAGCATATTGATACCGGGGTAACCAGAAAGTTCCTTGAAACAGAATATCACAAGCTTTGGCAAGCAAAGGAAACGCCAAATTGTAGCAACGGGAAATGTAATGCTTGTGGTTTACAACGATGGTCAATTGCTTGTCATGAAAAATACAAGACAGGTATTACAAACCCGACCTTGTTAACAGACTGAACTGACCATGCATAGAACACTACAAGGTAGCGATGGAAACTACTTCATCATCGTCACTCAGCACCATCAGACGTACACCCCGACCATTCCTGCTTTGAACTGAGACTTGTTTCATGGGGATACGCACTATATTGTCACTAGCTGCTAACATCACCAGATAGCCTTCATCTTTATTTACAAGCTTAGCTGCTACTATTTTGCCTATCTTGTCACTAGCTCTATGAGCTCTAAGCCCTTTGCCGCCCCTCTTATGAACAGAATAATGTTCCAGCAGAGTTAATTTGCCAAATCCTTTCCCGCTCACTGTAAGCAAATATGCACCAGGAGAGACAATATCCCCGCCGACAACCTGAGCACCATCCAAGCGAATACCTCGAACGCCACCACTGGTCCTAGAAGCACCCCTCAAGCTGTCCACCTTGAACCTGGTAGCCTGCCCGTTCTCGCTTACTAGAATGACATCATCTGCGTTAGTAGCTATTCCCGCTGATATGAGCTCATCTCCATTATCAAGTCTCATACCTATAATGCCTTTCTTTCTAACCTTAGCAAACTTCTGTAAGGAAGTTTTCTTAGTCATGCCAGCTTTGGTAGTCACCACCAGGAACTTATCTGATGCAAAATCCGCTGTAGCTACCATTGTGGTTACCTTGTCCTTTAAGTCAATAAGCAATAGGCTGACTAGCGCAGTCCCCTTGGTACCCCGAGACAAACCTTCAGGGATTTCATAGCACTTGAGCGAATAGACTTTTCCAGAAACAGTAAAGAAAAGCAAGTTATCATGAGTATCAGCTACCAAGATGTGCTTGATAGAGTCAGCTTCACGAGTTGCCATCCCCATGACTCCTTTTCCACCACGATGCTGCAGTCGATATATGTCAACCGGAACCCTCTTAACAAATCCTTGATTAGTCAAGATAATCACCACTTTTTGGTGAGGAATAAGCTCTTCTTTACGGAATTCAACTGCTTCTTCCTCGCTAATCATAGTCCGCCGGCGATCACCATATCTCGATTTCAATTCAGCAATGTCCTGCTGAATAAGGAATGATACCTTTTTGGGATTAGCCAATAGGTCTTCTAAGTAGGAAATATTGCTTATTACGTTCCTGTATTCCTCATCCACCTTTTCTCGCTCCAGGTGAGCCAACCGGCGAAGTGGCATGTCAAGAATAGCTTGTGCCTGAATCTGCGATAAGCTGAAAACTGATGCTAGCTTGATACGGGCAGCCTCAACCGTCTCACACTCCCGAATTGTGTTGACTACTTGCTCAAGATTATCCAAGGCGATTTTGAGTCCCTCAAGTATATGTGCCCTCTCCCTGGCTTTTTGAAGTTCAAACTGAGAACGCCTAGTGATAATCTCCCGACGAAAATCAATGTAACAAATCAGAGCCTCTTTAAGATTAATAAGCCTAGGTTGCCCATTAACCAAAGCTACCATATTAATGAAAAAGGCAGTCTGCATTGCAGTGTTCAGGTAAAGATTATTAATCACTTGCTGGATAGGCGCCTCTCTCTTAACTTCAATAACAATCCGCATACCTTCTCTATCGGATTCATCCCGTACTTCGCTAATACCATCAATCTTCCTTTGCTTAACTAGCTCAGCTATCTTCTCCACTAAAGCTGATTTATTCACCTGATAAGGAAGCTCAGTGATAATTATCTGCCCTCTACCTCCCTTGGTGGTCACCTCGTTAACTTTAGCCCGAACCACAACTTTTCCCTGCCCAGTGGTACAAGCATTCCTTATTCCCTCAACGCCTAAAATAACCCCACCGGTAGGGAAGTCAGGCCCCTTAACAAACTCCAGAAGTTCCTCCACAACAGCATCAGGGTTGTCAATCAAATAAGTGATGGCATCACACACTTCAGCAAGATTATGTGGCGGTATATTAGTTGCTATGCCCACAGCTATACCGGAAGAACCATTAACCAACAGATTGGGTAATCTTGCTGGCAAGACAGAGGGTTCCTTAAGGGAAGCATCAAAGTTAGGAACGAAGTTAACAGTATCTCTGTCAATATCAGCTAGCATCTCCTGTGCAATCTCAGTGAGCCTAGCCTCCGTGTATCGCATCGCTGCTGGTGGGTCATTATCGATACTGCCAAAATTACCTTGTCCATCAATTAAAACGTATCTCAAGGAAAAATCCTGTGCCATCCGCACCATAGCTTCATAAACAGGAGCATCACCATGAGGGTGATATTTCCCCATAACCTCCCCGACAATTCGAGCACTTTTCTTGTGTGGACTGTTATGGCCCAGCCCTAACTCATTTACGGCGTGGAGAATACGTCGTTGCACTGGCTTCAAGCCATCCCGTACATCAGGCAATGCTCGCGACACAATAACGCTCATAGCGTAGTCAAGATAAGAGCTCTTCATCTCCTCTTCGATATTAATAGGCTTTACTGTCCCTACTGCCATTGCGTCTTACTCTCCTTTGTTCTTCACTCGATATCCTCGACCACCGAGAAACCATCTGGCAAGATTTCTTCAGAGGAATCCTCGATATCCTCGCCAAAATGCTCGACTTCTTCCACTGTCCCTTGTTCCTTGTCAGCAACATTTCGTCTCAGCAATCTTCCTGTAGCATAAGAATGGGAAGACTTTGCGCTTTCCCCTGGGAAAGAAGGAATACCACTCTGCTCAGGATGCTGATATACCTCCTTAATTATCACCTGCATTTTGTTTGCTTCCATACCAAAAATGGCAGCCACATATTTATTGCCACCTTTTATCAGCTTCGTGAGGCGTGAGTTATGTTTAGGTTCTACCTCGCCGAGATACACTCCATCACCGCTCTTGACTACCAATCGCTGTCCTTCTATATCCAACTGTACCTGGTCACCCTGAGCTACTATAACTAATACCTCGCTTGAGGCTAAATTATGAAGGTTTACTATTCCAGACTTGGTTGATTCAGTAACAAAAAGCTCAGGGATAATTTTGCTGAGTCTATTATCAGAACTTACGTTAGATTCCGGTAGACTATCCAAACGAGCAATATTTTTCTTAGCAATAGGATTATCCGGTGCAAGTTCCAGCGTCCTAAGATAAGCTTCCTTTGCCTGAGCAAATTCCCCCAATTTTGTCAAAGCTCTGCCAAGACGATTATAAGCTTTAATATCGTCAGGAAATCTTTCAAGCATATTCCTGTTTAATTTGACAGCTTCTTCCCAGCGTCCTTGGACAGCCAAGTTTATCGCTTCACTACTTAATCGCTGCCTTTGTAAAGCTTCCTCTTCCCCCAACTGATAAGGCACCTTTAATCACCTCATACAACAATATTAGTACAAGCAGCTTTCCATAGCAAATGCATTCATTTACTCTACAAACTCACGGTAAATAGCCGAGAATAAATAGGCCCGTCAGGTGTTAGCTGACTCTTCATCAAATTAATAGAATTTACAGTAATATGGCCTTTGCTCTCAAATTTGGTAGAGGTCACTAAGTGCCCAAGTTCCTTTCTATCACCCGATGAGGCACCATCCCTGACCCGTGCCAGTGTCAAGTGTGGTACAAATGATTGATTCTCTCCAGCAAAGCCCAAACGAACAAGTTTGGAATCCACCCTCCGCTGTAACTCTAAAAGCTTGTCTGTCTCGCCGCTGATACCCACCCAGATAACACGTGGCTGCTCCATTCTTGGGAAGGCTCCTAAACCCGAAATCTCCAATCGAAACGGAGAGACTCCACGAACAGCTTCCCTCATAGCTTCAGTTATCTCAGTTATCTGATTGACAGCGACGTTACCTAAGAACTTTAAGGTCAAATGAATATTCTCAAAGTCCACCCACTTAACGAACGGATGCCTGGCATCCATCAATCTATCACCTAACTGCGCTAGGTCAGACTTAATTTCACCAGGCAACTCGATAGCGATAAAAGAACGAATCCTCTCGTGCTCAGATTTCAAGCTTCTCCCTTTTTAGCATAGGCCAATTCAGCCACGACTGCACTTGTAGTCTTAATTCTATCTCCAACCATAAAGTTTTTGAAAATATTCCGTTTCCCATATAGACATTATGAGTCATCTTTATTTACAATAGTTAGATTAACAATATTTAGCACTCGTAAGCAAATGCCAAATCGCACCAAAGTAGTCTCTCAAGATAGCACACATAGCAATCCGTTCGATCTATCTATGCCTGAGCTTGAAGGGATGTCAAGAAAGCTACGACGCCATATAATCACAATGATCGCTACAGCAGGCAGCGGACATCCTGGAGGCTCTTTATCAGCCGTCGATATCATCGCAGCCCTCTATTTCAAAATTATGCACCATGACCCGTGTAATCCTGGATGGCAAGACCGGGACCGTTTTATATTAAGCAAAGGACATGGCGCTCCAGCTTTATATGCTGTCCTGGCTGAAAGTGAATACTTTCCGGTAGAGGAATTGACCACATTGAGAAAACTGGACAGCCGCCTCCAAGGGCATGCCGACAGAAACTTTACCCCTGGAGTGGAAATGTCAGCAGGCTCGTTAGGTCATGGTTTATCCTTTGGCATCGGTATCGCGTTAGCTGCCAGGCTTGATGAGCGCGATTATCAAACTTATGTTCTCCTTAGCGATGGTGAATGTGAAGAAGGACAAATTTGGGAGGCAGCTTTATCAGCCGCCCACTTCAAACTAGACAACTTGACTGTCGCTATTGACCGTAATCGACAGCAACTCAGCGGCTGGACTCGAAATATCATGGGCATTGAGCCGTTAAATGAAAAATGGCAAGCTTTCGGTTGGCATACCATCGAAACAGATGGCCATAGGTTTAACCAAATTCTAGCTGCTTTCAAGAAGGCCAAGACAATCAAAGGCAGGCCAACCGTCATCATCGCAAACACCATTAAAGGCAAGGGAGTCAGCTTCATGGAAAACAACATTGAATTTCACGGAAAGGCACCTACCCCGGAAGAAGCAAAAAGAGCGTTAAAGGAGCTGGAATAAGCATGACTGCGGAAGCATCCACTCGCGAGGCTTATGGCAGAACCCTGATCGAACTGGGCAAACAAAACAAAGACATTGTTGTTTTAGATGCCGATCTATCGCTGTCCACAATGACTCACCTGTTTGCACAAGAATTCCCAGAGCACTTCTTCGACTGTGGTTTAGAGGAACAAAACATGATAGGCATAGCTGCTGGCTTGGCTGCTTCAGGAAAAATCGTTTTTGCCAGCTCTTTCGCTGTTTTCGCTTCATGCCGCTGTTTTGACCAGGTCAGGTTGTGTGTTTCCCAACCAAAGTTAAATGTTAAGATCGTGGCTACCCACGGTGGCATCAGCGTTGGTGAAGATGGCGCTTCTCACCACGCCATCGAGGATTTATCGTTATATTGCGCACTTCCCAGTTTTACTGTTATTGTCCCCGCTGATGCCGTAGAAACTACCAAGGCAGTGAAAGCGGCTGCAGCTACCTACGGACCTTTTTACATCAGATTAAGCCGTCCCAAGACACCGCTAATCTACCATGAAGACCTCCATTTCATAGTGGGTAAGTCGGTAACATTGAGACGGGGCAAAGACGTTACCATTATAGCCATGGGCATTATGGTAGCTAAAGCCTTACAGGCGGCACAGAAGCTGGCAACCCAGGGAATAGATAGCCGTGTAATCGATATGCACACTCTCAACCCTTTGGATGAGAAAGCTATAATCAAAGCAGCTTCAGAGACAGGCGCCATTGTCGTTGCCGAGGAGCATCTAGCACACGGTGGTCTGGGCAGCCGTGTTGCTCAAATAGTAGCCAGACAAAAGCCAGTGCCTATGGCCTTCGTTAACCTTGAAGACCATTATGCTTCGTCGGGCAAAGGCGAGGAGTTACTTCGAAGATTCGGACTGACCGCGGAAGGTATCGAGGAAGCAGCAAAACAAGTTGTTCAAAAGAAGTGAAGTTTCCTTCCTGGAGATGCCTGGCTAAGAAGGATATCGACTGATAGCATGAAACCGCTAGCCCTCCAGGACAATCCTGGCATCCACTGACACCGCCTTATCTCTATAGGCAAATATAGGATTAAGATCGAGCTCTTTAATTTCAGGAGTTCGCTCTACAAACTGTGAAACCCTCACTATTATATCTTGCAAGGCATCGATGTTAGCTGGCTCTTGCCCCCTATAACCCTCCAGCAAAGGGTAGCCCTTTATTTCTCTGATCATCTCGGCAGCATCCCTTTTGGTAACCGGGACTATCCTGAAAGAAACATCCTTCAGTAACTCTACCAGAATACCGCCGAGGCCAAACATGAGCACTGGTCCAAATTGAGGGTCCTTGTTCATGCCGACAATTACCTGAATGCCCGGAGGAGCCATTTTCTGAACCGTCAACCCGTGAATAATAGCGCTGGGATATCTCTGCTTTATGGATAACATGATTTCACTATACGCCTTGCTCGCCTGAGTGGCATTAGCAATACCCAATTTAACTCCGCCCGAGTCACTCTTATGGACAATATCAGGCGAGGTAATTTTAAGCACCACCGGGAAGCCCATCTCTTTACTCACAGAGATAGTCTCTCGCTTAGTTCTAACCAGCCTTGTTTCAACAACTGGTATGCCTGCTCGCTCAAGCAATTTCTTAGATTCAAATTCCGTTAACACTGTCCTTTTCTCCGTCTTCGCTTTATCCAGAATTGTAGTTCCTGTTGTCATGTCTTTCTATTTCCTCCCGCAGTTCAGCTATCCGTGTATTATAGCCGAATATAAAACGCCTGTATATCACCACACACCTGGCCATTCAAAGCCGTTGAACGCTTCACAAAGTATCATGAGTACAGGTAAGGATTAGCCAGGACTATTTTTAGCTTGCTAAATTCCCAATCGATAGAGCGCGCAAACGAAGGTTAGTATTCCCAATTGGAGTAAGTCCCTGGATAACTCAGTGCCGAGGGAGGGACTCGAACCCACACTCCCTTGCGGGAAACGGATTTTAAGTCCGCCGCGTCTACCATTCCGCCACCTCGGCGAAAGTCAAAAAGGCGGCGAGCGGATTTGAACCGCTGTATCGGGGTTTTGCAGACCCCTGCCTTACCTCTTGGCTACGCCGCCATAAATCTACCTAGTGAAATAAGAACTTCGCTAGAAAACTTCATGGAGCGGAAGACGAGATTCGAACTCGCGATCTCCTCCTTGGCAAGGAGGCGTTCTACCGCTGAACTACTTCCGCTTTGAAATAAATTTTACTACCTTAATTCCACCAAGGCAAGTACAAATTTGTGCCGAGGGGGAGATTTGAACTCCCACGGGCTTACGCCCACCACCCCCTCAAGATGGCGTGTCTACCTATTCCACCACCCCGGCGTGGCAGGGGCGGCAGGATTCGAACCCACGACCTGCGGTTTTGGAGACCGCTGCTCTAACCAACTGAGCTACACCCCTCAATCTAATTATAAATTATATCAAAAATACCCCTGGGGCGACTCGAACGCCCGACACGCGGTTTAGGAAACCGCTGCTCTATCCTCTGAGCTACAGGGGCACATTCACCACTCACCAAGCTTGAGCCGTATGATCGCCATAGCGAGAAAGCCAACCGCCATACCAATGAAAAGAGCAGCTGGCATCCAATCCAATCCTATGCCAATGCCAAGACCAAGAAACAAACATGCTACGAAAACCAGTCCGCTGACTCCCTTTCTCTTCTTCCGTTCTTCCGTCTCGTCGGCCATCTTTGTCACTCCTTCTTAAATATGTCCTTAAACAGGCACAATTGCCCGATAAATCGGGTAACTACATTTTTGCGCCAATGCCAGGCTTAACCCGCTTCTCATACCTCTGAGCCGCGATATGCATAGCTCGATCAAAAATGAGTATCACGCGATTATTGAATTCCAACGCTCGATGCAGCCCAATGGCATCATATTCCCCCATGGCCTCCTGCTCGGCAAAAAGCCATAAATACCTTCTCATTAGAATTAATGCGTAGATGACATCAGATAAGGGGAGACCCGCATCGAGTCTGCTTTCTGCAAATCCTATTAAGCTTTGGTCGAGCTCTTCCCTGGGTGTATCATAATCGAGCAAATGTCCCAATTGGCGATAAATAGATTTCGCCTGATAAAGGCACTCCTTTTCAGAAAGAGAATGATAGGCAGGAGTAGCAGCATGTGATCTCACCGCACTGGACCATTTTTGGCCAATCCGCTCAGCATTGTCCTCAACGAGCTTGACAAGTTTGTCTGAGATTATTCTCTTCATGTTGCTCCTCCTCCTTAAATTGATGTTCGCTTTACTGGAACCGGGGTTACAACAGACAGAACTTTTGAACTGGCTTTCAGCTTAACTACCTGGCCCCACAGCTTTCATCAAAGGTAATTGTAGCAACAAAGCCCCCAGCCCGCAACCGAGCACACGGTCAGGTAACAATTTGATAGATTGTTCAGCATAGTTCTTTATCGCCTTGAGGCAGAAAATACGGAACCTACCTTAGGAAAGGCACTTGAGCGCTAAGAGGAAGGGGAAGGGAGAGGTAAATCGCCTCCCCCGTTCTTAATCATGACACTGCCAATTCCTCTTGTTACCGACTACGGACAGTCAGCAAAAGGAATATCAGCGATGTCTCTGGCACCCTTCGGGTCAGCCTTGCCAGTTGGCGGCAGACTTGGGTCCAGCGCAACACCATCGCCACTATTGTTGTAGGTGTCAAGCTGTGACGCCAGAGCCTTAATGGCACTGACGTTGGTGCCGCCGAGGGTATTCTTGATGGACTCCAAAGTCACGCCACCTGGCAGAGAGGCGCCGCCGGGCATGTTGCTGTTCAGGATTGCCGCGATAGCCTGCCATGAAGTCTTTACCCTTACCTTGCACAGTTCGCCCCGCTTGGCGCCGGTGGAATTCTTAGCAACATTAGCCCAGAAGATGCCCATCATCTCGTCCATGCTGGTGACATTCCTCCAGCCCAGATCGATGCAGCTGCCTGTATAGTTCGTGAAGACATAGGTCGTGAAGTTCAGATGGGTCTTCCAGAAGCCGAGGGTGCGACTGGCACCGCCAACTTTCACCGTCACGTTAGCCTGCTCAAACTCGTAGCCCGTATCATAGGAGATGATGTTGGGCAAACCGACTACCTTGCCGAAGCCGTTGACCACGAAGGTGGTGTCCGCACTGATGGTGGTTTGGTAACTCCAGTTCCAGGTCTCGTTGGGACTGAGGATACTATCATTGCCGATGTCGCTGGCATTCACGAAGCTGGGCGAAGCATTGGTCAGTAGGATGGCACCCGGGTCGAGGACAACGCTGATATTTTCCAGCGCCACATCGCCGGTGTTCGTCTCGGTGATGTTCAGTATGACATTACCGCCGGGGGAGGTCTCCCATACATTCGGCGTGATGTTAACCGTGGTATTGGGATGTACCACTTCTACTAATACCGTATCGGTGGCATTGATGTCATTAGGCAAGCCAGTTATGGAGTAGTGGGCTTCCGCGGTATTGTTTAGTGGGTCAGTGTCGGTGACCTTGGTCACATAGTCATAGCCCCAGCTCTCATTGACTCCAGCAGCCAGCGTGGCTGAGAAGTGAGCCGAGATGTCTCCCATCAGGGTATCGGTGAAGCTCACCAGGT